>OCTX011946336.1_pt1 | contig 11426 bp, 10 predicted proteins | sample 1539691 | NCBI WGS metagenome assembly OCTX01 (sample SAMN02144231, study PRJEB22623) | gut metagenome | biome: sheep rumen | host: Ovis aries | place: New Zealand | reverse complement strand
GACTTTTTTGCACGATATACAAAAAGGATTTTTTGCATTATATTTTCCTTAAATAATACGCCATGTATAGCTTTTTCTAAAGTGCACAAACGGACGGCTTTTTATTTGTAAAAGATAATTCAAATTTGCCCATTTAAAGGTTTTACCCTTGACAACGTTTTTAAAAAGTGTTATACTAAATGTGATAACAATGTGAATTAGCAGATACTTTTTGTACTGCTCTATATTTTTATGTCAGGAGGGGTAGAAATGCAATGCGAGAAATGCGGTGCACCGCTTGACCCTAAACTTACCGCCTGCCCGGATTGTGGTGCTCCGGTACCGCAAAATGTAGAGGGTTTTGAGAATACTATGGAGTTCCAGAAAGAACTTCGTGCTATCGTGGTCAATCATGGTCCAAAAGCAGTAGTAAACAAAACACGTTTCATCGGTCTGCTCAATGACCATATCCCTGATTACGATAAAGAACGCCGCTTACTTATTAATATGTACCGTATGGGCGTTTTCAAGATCCTGCTCGAAGAAAAGAATCGTGAGATCGCTATTATGAAAGCTAAAAGCTTTATGATCGCTGATCTTTTCCTTGCGGAAAATGCCACTGAATTCGTTACCGCCTGCTATACTTATCTGCTTGGCTGGCCTTACGAATCACCACTTAAAGTGCTCCCTGAAGGCGAAGAGAGCAATGTAGTCGAAGAAGAACCTAAAAAGAAAGGTCCTCTGGACATAAACGAAATGGTATTTACCCCAAGAGCTGCTATCAGATACAGACTCAGCGGTAATATCACTATACCGGATGGATACACAAAACTTGAAGCATTTTGCTTTGATAAGTTTGGTTCACTCAGGACGATACAGCTCCCTAAAACTCTTCTCGCTATCGGAGAATATGCATTCTCATCATGTAAGAGATTAAGAGGACTCGATCTTCCGGAAGGACTGAGGATCATAAAACAGGGTGCGTTCAGTCAGTGTGCTAAACTCGTTGTTGTCAAGATACCTCACGGAGTGCTTGAAATAGAAGACAGTACCTTCTCATTCTGTACAAGCCTTGAAGTTATAGAGATTCCTGACAGCGTAAGCAGCATCGGTGCAGAAGCATTCTCCGGATGCGATAAGCTCAGAAAGCTTTTCCTGCCGGAAAGCATTAAGTTTATCGATGCAAATGCGTTTTCATATTGTCCGAATCTTGTTATATATTGTATAGAAAATTCATACGTTCATAAATACTGCTTAGTCAACGGGATCCAGTTCAATCTTGTGTCCTCGGCTGAGGAATATGAGCTTAACTAATTCAGAAAGGATGAAATCATATGGTAGAGCTTGAAATTGGACAGGACGTCGAAATGGAATTCGGCGGCAAGGCCAAGGTTTTGAGCGTTATCGGCAGCGGCGGACAGGGTACCGTTTATCTTGTAAGATTCAATGGTCAGAAATGGGCATTGAAATGGTACGATATCGATAAGATGAACAAGCCCAAAGCTTTCCGCAAAAATCTTCAGAATAATATCACCGACGGACCACCGAGCAATAAGTTCCTCTGGCCTAAATATCTGACCAAGGAAACTGAAGACGGTACCTTCGGTTACATAATGGAATTAAAGCCCGATGGCTTCGATTCCTTCGTTGATATCCTCAACACATATAAATTGGAAATCGACCCGCTTACCGGCCATGCTGTTAAGCGTCCGGTAAAATTCACAAGCCTCAGTGCTATGGTGACCTGCGTCATCAATATCGTAAACGCTTTCCGTCAGCTCCACAGAGCCGGAAAGAGCTATCAGGACCTTAACGACGGTGGCTTCTTTATAAATGTAAACACCGGTGCTGTACTCGTCTGTGACTGCGATAATATCGCTCCTGACGGAAGTAACTTCGGTATCGGCGGTAAGCCCGGATATATGGCTCCTGAAGTCGTAAGAGGCATCGCTCAGCCAAATGTCCAGACAGATAAGTATTCACTTGCAGTCGTTCTCTTCAAACTCCTTTTCAGAGGTGACCCGATGGAAGGCGAAAAAGTCGTAAGAGATGTCTGCCTGACAGAATCTTCAGAGCTTAAACACTACGGTCAGAACGCAGTCTTCGTTTATGACCCTAACGACAGCTCAAACCGCCCTGTAAGAGGTATACACGATAACGTTATAAAATTCTGGAGAATTTATCCGGATTATATAAAAGACGCTTTCATCCGCTCATTTACAACAGGCATCAGTGAGCCGACAAAGCGTATCATCGAGAATGAATGGCAGAAGCTCTTTATCCGTCTCCGCTCTGAGATAATCCAGTGCGGCTGCGGCAGAACTAATTTCAGTTCAATGTTCGTTCAGCCAAACGAAAAGACCTTCAAGTGCCCGAAATGCGGTATGGAATTCGTTACTATGGGATTCAGCAACCGCAAAACACGTATGCCGCTCTATCTCGGCTGCAAATTCTACACCTGCGAGATCAATCCAGAGTCCGACGACTTCATGACAGTTGCCGGAGAACTTGTCGAAAACAAGCTCAAACCAGGAGTTCTCGGAATTAAGAATTGTTCTGACAGAAAATGGAAGGCTAAAATGCCTGACGGAGTTTTCTATGACATTGCTCCCGGAAAAGGATTCCCTGTATGGCAGGGGCTTGAAATTGATTTCGGCGAGATAAAAGCACAGATATAACCTGCTGTCCCTCACTAAACAGCAGTAAACTGAAAGGATGTATGTAGATTATGAGCAACGAAAATATGAAAGATCCGGCTTTAAACGCAAATCAGTCTGCTTCCCCGCTTGACGATTTCGAGCCGGCTGAGACTGTTGCATCAAGCTCAGCCTCAAATGATAATATGCTTGATTTTGACGACGATCCGCTTAGTGCTACAGGCGTATCCAGAAAAAGTCTCGTAATTTTCTTCCTGATCGATACTTCAGGAAGCATGAAGGGTAAAAAAATGGGCGAGCTCAATACAGTTATGGAAGAGCTTATCCCTGAAATACGCAGAGTTGGTGAAGCTGATACAGAAGTTAAAGTCGCTGTACTCACCTTCTCAACCGAGGTCAGATGGATGTACTCAACTCCTATCCCGATAGAGGACTTCGAGTGGGCAAGACTCCGTGCAAGCGGCGTTACAAGTATGGGTGCTGCATTTAAGGAACTCAACCAGAGAATGTCCAGAAACGGATTCCTTAACTCACCTTCACTCTCTTTCGCTCCTGTTATATTCCTTATGACAGACGGCTATCCTTCTGATGACTACAAAGAAGGTCTTAAAGAGCTTCAGTCCAACAGCTGGTACAAGTTCGGTCTTAAAGCCGCTCTCGGTATCGGTCAGGAAGCTAACGACAATATCCTCGCTGAATTCACAGGCTCAAAGGATACTGTTGTTCACGCTTATTCCGGCGGACAGCTCGCTCAGATGATCAAGATCATCGCTGTTACTTCTTCTCAGATCGGAAGCAAGAGTATGACTCTCTCTGACGATACTGGACGTGAGATCGGCGAAGAGGATGTTTTCGCAGCTAAGCAGAAGCTCCTCGGTCAGCAGATACAGGATCTCGTAACCAGTCAGACAGACGGAAACGACGTTCCTTTCGACACAGGTTGGTAATAACATAAAAATTTTTTCGGAAGGAGGACTGAGTAATATGTTCAATGGCTTCAGTCATTCGGTCATGGGTGCAAGTCACGAAAAGACCGGTCTTGTTTGTCAGGACAGCTCTGCATTTAAGATAGGCAATGGTTATGCGATTGCTGTCGTAGCAGACGGACATGGAAGTAAAAAACATTTCAGAAGTCATTTAGGCTCGAAGTTTGCTGTTGAAGCTACTATTGAGACTATCGACAGATTCTATGAAGAGCGTGAAGACCTTGAAGCTAATCTTCCGGTCAATTATAAACTCATCATCAAGAATATCGAAAAACAGATCATATCAAACTGGAATATCAGGATTGAAAAACATCTTGAGGAAAATCCAGTCACAGCAGAGGAAAAGAGCAAATTCAAGCCTGAAGAATTCGAGGCGATCCCTCCGGAATCTTACTACGGCTCAACACTTGTTGCCGCTGTTGCGGGAGATGGTTATACATTCGGTCTTCAAATAGGTGACGGAACTCTTGTGGCAATTTTTGAGGACGGCAAAGCTGTTATGCCTATGGAGTATAACGAATCTGCCCCCGCAAATGTTACAGCTTCAATTTGTAATTCCAATGCTGCTTCTATGTTCAGCAGCTTCTATGCACCTAATAAAAGACTCATCGCTCTCTTCGGTTCTACCGATGGACTATACACTTCATTCGGAAGTGAATTCGATTTTCTCGATTATCATTCCATTATAGCAAGTCAGCTTATTAATCTTGAATCATTTAAACAAATAATAATAAACAATCTTACCAAAAGATCTCACTACGGAACAGAAGATGATATCTCCCTTTCCTGCATATATGATGTGGATCTTCTCAATGAAAAGATCGATCTTCTGAATAAGCAGGTTGCGGATAATAAACAGCGTGCCGCTCAGAGAAAAGCGGATCTGCTCAGAAAACAAGTAACTTGATCAAAAACTTTTACGCAGGGATCTGCGTTCAATAAAAAAGAAAAGTGGTGTTTGTTTTGGAAATAAGTTCTTTCTACAATACTGCCAAGAATTTTGCGAATACCGTAAAGGAACAGAAACCTGAATTTGCTTCGGATGATGCTTGCCTTTGCCTTATTATCGCTGATTCGGGGGATATTTACTCTGGTATTACCAGCATTTCTATCAACGAGGGAACTATTGAAACTGTTCCCGCTGAAAACATCGCAGTTATGTCAGTTGTAACTGCAAAAAATGTAAAAGCTAAGCAGATGATACTCATCTCTCTGGACGATTACAGCTTCTTCCAGCCAAATGATGAAGCTCTTGCTATGCTCGTCAATTCAAGCGTTGATAACAGCAGCTGTCAGGTAGTTCTCTCACCTGAAGAAACTGTTTCTGCTGCAAATCTCGTTCCGGCTTCTGCCGCTCCTGATTTCCTCAGCGGATATGACGATGTAGAAGCTCCTTCACTTGGGGCTCCGGCAGAGTTCGCAAACGGTATCAATGTTGATTCTTCAAATCCTTTCAATGCTGAAACTAAGCCTCAGCCGGGAGCTAATCAGGGTGAAAACCTTAACTTCCTCTATGAGCAGCCAGAAGAAGCTCAGCAGCAGGGAGCAAGCGGTTTCCCGAACCTCTATGCAGCTCAGCAGCAGGCTGGTTATCCTCAGCAGCAAGGCTATCCTCAGCAGCAGGGTTATCCTCAGCAGCAGGGTTATCCTCAGCAGCAGGGTTATCCTCAGCAGGGCTACCCTCAGCAGCAGGGCTATCCTCAGCAGCAGGGTTATCCTCAGCAGCCGGGCTACCCTCAGCAGCAGGGTTATCCTCAGCAGCCGGGCTACCCTCAGCAGGGATTCCCACAGCAGGGTTATCCTCAGCAGCAGGGATTCCCACAGCCAAATCCTTATATGGGCGGCGGCCACAATTCTGCATATCAGCAGAGTATGAATGCTGCACCTTATAATCAGGCTTATGCAGGACATTCTGTTCATGGCAGTGCTGCTCCTATAAGAAGCAACTATCAGCAGCAGCAGAGCAGTCTTATGCTCTCATCAAAGTCAAGCGGAAATGCTTTCAAAAAGCGTCTCAGCAACTTTATGGGTGATGACGACGATGATGCATCAAGCGATGCTGCAAATGAAGGTATGTCCAAAGAAGATATGCTCAAACAGGCTAAGGATAGAAAAAAGGTCGCAAAAGCTAATTTCAACTTTAAAAAGAAGATGGAATAATTCCCTGACCGGTTCGGTGTGTTTCTCCGGTCAAGGAGATCCGCATCTGGTGTATTGTTCATTATTGGCGTGATTTGTTAATGAACTACGGCTGTATTAGTCAAATAGTATCGTAATGACCTTTTCACTAAATAATTTTATAGCAAAAATGTCCATATTTTTATAAAAAATGCTTTTGGACTTGCATTTTTAAATGATATATGCTATAATTATTGTGATAAGATTAGAACGTTATTTGTTCAATTTGTAAAAATTATGACTTGTATGGCAATGATTAAAAAGCACTGTTTAATTATTACAATGTCAAGGAAGGGATAGCTATGACTTATTTGCTCAATATTGATGAAGCGATAGACAGAAAGTTTCTGGTGACAAAATCAGTAAAGGGACAGGCAGAAGCAGGTACTATCATCCACGTTATGGATGCTGAAAATGCTTCTAATTCCGTTGTTGTTAACTATCGTGTTACACGCTACAATGAAAAGTTCCATGATTACCAAGACTATACCGCTAAATTTGAGAATTTAGCTCAGTTCTGCAAATGGGCTCAGCCTGATAATTTTATTGCCCGTAATTATGAGAGCTTCAGCATCAAGGACATCCAGCACTACATTAAGATCAAGAACAGAACTTTCACTTCGTTCTGTCTCCCGATCATTCTCGTAGCTGCTATCGTTATCTTCGCACTTGCTCTCGTTCTTCTTAAAGGTGTGCTTGGTATCGTTATCGGTCTTGTACTTACTCTGGTTGTTTCTGTTGGCGTACTCTATGTATTCAGAGACCAGAAGAAGAAAGAAAAAATGCGATTATATCGAAAGATTAGTTCCGGCTGGGGCATCGTTATCGAATGATTTAAAAAGCCATACATGAGCAGTGGGCGGCTCATGTATGGCTTCTTGTTTTATCTAAAAATAATGGGATGTACTTTCGTACATCCCATTATTTTTAGAAATCATAATTTATATCGTCATCAAAATCATAATCATCGTCTATGTCGTAATCTTCATATTCAGGTTTGCCTTTGATCTCGTCAACAATATCATCGTATAATTCTTTTACTGCATCCGATGCATATTTACGTGCAGAATCATTATCAACTCCGACCTTTTCAAGAAGCTCTGTGACAAAGCTGTTCATTTCATCACGGGAAACATAGTCCTCAAATTTCACCGTTTTTCTATTGTCTTTGTCGATAACAAAGCTCTCATCCTTTGAAGGAATATCAATATCGCACTCATCGGTTGTAGACCATGTCAATATGAGCTTACCGTAATCAACCTCGTCAGCTACTATCTCATAGCTTACGCTCTGGGACGAATCGTCAGCATCAAACTCAAGCACTATAGGGTCCTTATCTTCGACCGTGATCGTAACACCAGCATCAAAGTAATTTCTCTCATCGTTTATGATCTCGAAATCTTCAAACTCTAAGCTGTATTTCTTAGGAGTTACAGTATAGTCGTGAGTCTCAATATCATATTTCTTTCTATAAGAAATGTACTCTATTTCGCCGCTGTAAACATCTTTATCAGTCTCTTCTGCGTCAAGTTCAGCTTCAGACTTAGTTTCACCATTCTCAACAACTTTGAACTCTCCGCAAACTCTGTCGCCGTCTTTACCAATTATAGCTCTTGTGTCATCTCCGTCATTCGACTCAATCTCAAATCCACGGATAACACCTGTCGGGTCGATATAAGTTTTGAAAGTTACGGAATAATCATCATCGTCTTCGACTTCTTCCTCATCTTCATCATACTCAATATCGAAATCATCATAACGCTTAATATCGTCGTCATCTTCAACATCGGACTTTATATCGTCCAACAGCTCATAGAACTCCTCTTCGGTATAAATTCCTGTTTTCTCAACAGCTATACCGTAGAGCACCTCGTCCTCTTTTGCAGCATCGACAAAGTTGCTTACTATTTCTTTGGAAAGCTCTTCATCAATAGTAACAGTTGCAACTGTGTACTTTGTTTCGATAGCTCCTATGCTTATTTCTTCACTCTTTTTCAGCTTTACCTTATCGACGCAGTCATTCCATACATCAGCATATCTGATTATCTCTGATTCCAGCTCATCCGGAGTAAGATACTCTCTCGGATCTTCAATTACTTCTTTGAAAATGCTGTATAATTTCTCGCTATCAGTACTGTTACTTCTCTCAACGAGATAATCACCAATAGAAAGATCAAGCCATTTTTCGGTAAGCTCAGGTACTCTGAAGAAAAGATCTCCTTCTGCAAGGTCTGCGAAAAGATCGAAGCTTACAAGTCTTTCATCGTTGTAGTCTGCACCTACTGTGAACTGTGAATCATTGAGTTTATGGTTTACATCAAAGTCAAGACCTATACTTTCAGTTCTTTTGACAACGTCATAGAATTCACTTTCCTCTTTGCTGAGGGAATCGTAATCATCGTCAAAGACTTTATCAAGGAACTTATCCAACGCTTCATCAGAAGGCTCGTACTTCAAGTTTACGCTTGAACGCTGACCTTCTTCATAGCGGGTAAGATAGGTCTCATACTTTTCTCTTGCTTTCTTGGCAATGTCCTTTGAATTTTCCTCATATATCCACGAATAGTAATTCTCAGGCTTCATTACACGAAGCTTTACCTGATTCTTTACAAACGGAGAAAGATTATAGGCTGCTATACCGCTTACAACTAAAGCGGATGCGGATATACCGCTTATCATAGCGATCTTCTTTCCCCTTCTTTTTCTGGTTATATTTTCAACACCTGATACTGAATTCTCATACTCCTGTGAAGAAAAAACACCAAATACTTCATTATCTTTTTTGAATTGTTTTATCATACGAATACCTCCCTATATGTATTCATGCACAATTTTGATCTTCATATTTTGTAAAAGATAAATCCCAACGCTTTTACAACTAAATATTACCACATATTCCTTTGGAAATCAATAATATTTTGTAAATTTTAATCGAACTGTATACACTGTGAAAGGGATGTGAAAATTTATGATGCTCTTGCTAAAAGATAGTGATACATGGTATAATTATCTCAGAGGTGATCTTATGTTTCAGATATTGGTAGTCGAGGACGACAGAGACCTTCGTGAGCTTTTCTGCCGTACTCTGAGTAAAAATAACTATCATCCCATTGGTGCCGAAAATGCCGCTGCCGCTATGGAGCTGCTTGACAAGGAATATATCGACCTTATTATTTCTGATGTCATGATGCCCGGCATGAACGGTTTTGAATTTATACGTGAACTAAGAGACTGCAATATAGACATCCCTGTACTCATCATAACCGCAAAAGGCGATATATCCGATAAAGAGACCGGTTTCAACTCCGGTGCTGACGATTATATGGTAAAGCCTATAGATATAAACGAAATGATCTTCCGTGTAGTCGCTCTTCTCAGACGTGCAAAAAGTACAAGTGAAAAAAAGCTTGTATTCGGAAATACGATACTTGAATACATAACATGGTCTGTCGAGGACGACTTCGGTAAACAAATTCTTCCGCAAAAAGAATTCATGCTGCTTTATAAGCTTCTCTCCTACCCCGGACAAATTTTTACAAGACAGCAAATACTCGACGATATATGGGGTATAGACGGTGAGACTGACTCGCATACCCTCGATGTCCACATAAGCAGACTAAGAGAAAAATTCCGGAATAATAAGGACTTCAAGATAGTAACTATCCGTGGACTTGGATATAAGGCGGTGAAAGCAATTGAATAAAAATAAACGATCAAAATGCGTAAGATACCGTTCTATGATCTTTCGCCTTTCTATAGCCTTCTTCGCTACGATCAGCATTCTCTCTTTCTTCCTTGCTGTCATTATGATAGTATTAAGAAAAATGGGAATAAATATAACAAGCCGTGCTGTACCTGCCATTGCAAGCTTCATGCTTTATTTTATATGCTTCATCATTGCTTCCGCAATTTCTTATCTGGGAGGATGGTACATATTCAGTCCAATAAAGGAAGTAAGCGAAGCCGCAAAAAAAATCGCTGACGGCGATTACAGCGTCAGGATCAATAATAACAGCCGTGTAATTGAAGTAAGCGAAACCATTGAAAGCTTCAACCATATGGCTGAGGAGCTCGGTTCTGTCGAGATGATGCGAAATGACTTCATCGCTAACGTTTCTCATGAATTTAAAACTCCCCTGTCCGCCCTAAGCGGCTATGTTACTATTCTTCAGGACTCTTCTCTCTCGGATGAGGAACGCCGTGAGTATTCCTCAAAAGCTTTTCTCAGTATCGAAAAACTCAACGACCTTACAGATAATATACTCCGCCTTACAAAGCTCGAACATCAGTACTCTCTTGACGCTCCTGTGAGCTATCGCCTTGACGAGCAGCTCCGTGAAACGATAGTACTCCTTGAACCTAAATGGAGCAGAAAAAATATCTCCTTTGACCTCGATCTTCCGGAGATAAATTATACCGGTCAGAAAGCTCTGCTGTTTCAGGTCTGGACCAACCTTATCAGCAATGCCATTAAGTTTTCCCACGATAACAGCTCTATCACGGTCAAGCTTGAAGAATCTCCGCATCATTATAAAATATACGTCAGCGACTACGGCATCGGTATGTCTGAGGAACAGATAAGACATATCTTCGATAAATTTTATCAGGCTGATAACTCACGTCAGGCTCAGGGAAACGGTCTCGGACTCTCTATTTGCAAAGAAATCGTCTCCAGATGCAGCGGTAAAATTTATGTGACAAGTAAACCAAATGAAGGCTCAGTCTTCCTCGTAAGCCTGAAAAAGGAGAGTTGATATGAATAAGGAATGGTCCGAACTTAACAAAATAATGCAGTTAAAGCTGAAAAAAACGGATACTTATAAAGAAGGAATACAAACTCTCTTTGATCTGAGAAACAAACTGATACAGGAAATATTGTCTTTCCGCAAACTTGATAGAGACTCTTTTAATGCAATGCCTTTTATTAATGAAGACGGCTATCACAGCAAAAATATCGCCTATTCATTATGGCATATTTTCCGCATCGAGGATATAGTTTCACATACTCTTATAAATGGTGATGAACAGATATTCTTTTCAGGCAGATACAGTGAGCGTATAAATTCCCCTATTATTACTACAGGAAATGAGCTTGTCAGAAAACAGATATCAGATTTCTCAGAACAGCTTGATATTGATGAGCTTTACACATATATCTGCGAAGTAAAGGACAGTACCGAGCAAATACTCGCCGCTATGCCTTTTGATGTGCTGAAACATAAAATTTCCGCAGAAGCAAAAGTAAATCTGCAAAAACTAAACGTCGTCAGTACAGACAAAAATGCTAATTGGCTCATTGATTACTGGTGCGGAAAAAATATCCGTGGACTGATACAAATGCCGTTCTCACGTCACTGGATAATGCATACAGAAGCTTGTATGCGTATCAGGAATAAACTCTTATCTGTCTGATATGACGTTTTTCAACATAAAATAGCTCTTGACAAAATAAACGAATTGAGGTATAATATATAAAACATTACGATTCCTGCGTTTAACCCTTATCCCTCAGAAATGGGGGCGTAAAGGTTTCGACGGGGGTTTTGAAGTGTGATAAGCGAGCGGAGTACGGCGTGATCTCCTTAATCCTCGCCACGTTTAAATATAAACGCAAGAAATAATATTA
>OCTX011993149.1_pt1 | contig 11428 bp, 12 predicted proteins | sample 1539691 | NCBI WGS metagenome assembly OCTX01 (sample SAMN02144231, study PRJEB22623) | gut metagenome | biome: sheep rumen | host: Ovis aries | place: New Zealand | reverse complement strand
GCCTCGGTAAGATTAGGGGTGATTATATCCGCCACTGCTACAAGCTCGCTCATTCTTGCGCAGAGCTCGGGAGTATAGGTCGCATAAGCCTTTCCGTCATCTCCCATAACGGGATCGACCAGCTTCAGCGCATCAGGGAACGCCGAGAAAAATTCAAGGCAATGATCTATCTGCTCGCTTGAAGCGAGAAATCCGCTGTAAACACAATCAAACCCGACATTGAGCTTTTTATAGTGTTCAAGTGCGGGCATCATAAAGTCGGTCAGGTCGTGCATCACGAATTCTCCGTAGCCTGTATGTGCTGAGAGCACAGCCGTAGGCACAGGACAGACCTGAACGCCCATAGCGCTGAGCACGGGTATTATCACCGTCAGCGAGCACCTGCCGATACCCGAAAGGTCCTGTATTGCGGCGACCTTTTTTATCTCTTTCATAAAAGCACTACCTTCACAACCATATCAATCAAGTTATTATAACATATTTTTTTATTTTTTTCAATAGGCAAACGGTCATTTTCTATCTTTTTCTTATACTGATCTCGCCGCTTGATATCAGCCTGCTTGCGCCGGAGCTGTCACGCACGCACAATCTGCACTCCTCATCGACATCTACGAGTGTACACGGCGTTTTATTCTCACCGCTGATGACGTATATCTCCTCGCCTTTCCACATCAGCCTTTTGCTGTAAGCCTTTTGGAAGCTGCCCTGTTCAAGCTCGGCGTAATAGCGCATAAAGCTGCCTATAATGCCGCCTGCGAGCTTGTTTTTGAGGTCGGCTGTTTTATTCTTGGTCACAGCGCCTGCTATATCGGCTATCTCCTCGGGGAAGCCCCCCTGCGGCTCATACACGTTCAGCCCTATGCCAAGCACTGCGTGATCCAGTCCGCCGCTTTCCATTGAAACAGAAGCCTCGGTAAGTATGCCGCACACCTTTTTTCCCTCAAGGTATACATCGTTCACCCATTTTATCCCTGCTTTTGCGCCTGTTGCCGCTTCTATCGCATCGCACACGGCAAGCGCAGCACAGGTGGTTATCCTGACGGCACGGCCTATCTGAGCAGCAGGTCTGAGGAGGATGCTCATATAAAGTCCCGTTCCCTGCGGAGAATAAAAGCTCCTGCCGAGCCTTCCCCTGCCGCTTGTCTGCTCACGGGCGATAACGACCGTTCCCTCGGGCATTCCCTGCTGAGCATAGCTGCGGATAACGTTATTGGTGGAATCTGTACTGTCAAGCAGCTCGATATGCACGTTGTGAGCACCCTTGCCAAGATACTTTTCCACTCCGCTAACGCTGAGTACATCGCAGTCCTCATCAAGGCGGTAGCCCTTATTGGTAACGGCAGATATGGCAAAGCCCTGCTTTTGCAGCGTTCTTACCGCTTTCCATACAGCTCCCCTTGTGCAGCCGAGCCGCTGCGCAAGCTCCTGTCCCGAAACGAACTCGCCTCTGCTTTTTTCAAGAATATCCGCTATATCATCTTTGACCGACATTTTATCACTTCCGTTTTTCAGATCCCGAGCAGCCTTTGCGCATTAAGCCCGAGTATTTTTTCCTTGGCATCATCCGATAGCTTCAGCCCGAGTATTTTATCTCTTATCCTGTCGGGTCTGTCCCAGGGCATATCGCTTGCGAACAGTATCCTGTCAGCGCCGTGCTTATTGATTATTTTCGTCATTATATCATCGGGACATTTCCACGAGGTAAAGGCGGTATCAAAATACACTTCCCCGTCAATGCCTGCGATAAGGTCATAAACATCCTGCCAGTAATCGTTGCAGCCAAGGTGAGCAAGTATTATCCTGCTGCCCTTGTTCCTTTTTATCAGTTCAAGCGCAGCCTGCGCAGGACAATGTATCAGCTGCGGTGAAAGCACATCATACCCCGAATGGAATATCACGGGAAGATCAGCCTGCCTTGCAGCATCCATTATCGGATCGAGCTTTGGGTCATCAGCCATGAAGTCCTGATAATCGGGGTGCAGCTTTATCCCGTGAAGCCCGAGCTGCTTTATGCGAAACACCTCCTGCACCGCATCGGGCGCATCGGGGTGGACGCTGCCGAAGGGAATGAACCTATCCGACTCCTGCTGCTGCGCCCAGTCGTTTATGATAGTCTGCTGCGAGGGCTTTGTGGCAATGGACAAAAGCACCGACTTATCCACTCCCCACTCGTTCATTCTTTCAAGTGTCTGCCCGATGAGCCCCCTTGTGTAAGGCTCTATGCCGCAGCGTGCCTGGAGCACGCTCACCGCCTTTTCTGCAATTTTCGGGTTAAATGCGTGTACATGAAAATCAATTACCATTTAGTCATTTCCCCTTCCCGTATACCGTCAATAAGTATACCACACGGCGTTCTATTTTTCAACCAAGAAGCCCTTATTTTCAGTATTTATAACAAAACTCTTGAAAAACACGGGCGATTGTGATACAATAATTACGATACTTACGGGCAAAAAGCCCTGAAATAACGGGAGGTAACAAGGGTTGGTAACAGATACTTTCATGGAGCAGGTCGTAAAAAAAACGCCGACAAAGAGAGATAAAACACTTGAGGTAATGGTGAAATTCTGCGCATTCATGCTTGCTATGTCGCTTATCTTCACCTGTATGGCATATTATGTCAAGGCGGCTCCGCTCGCAGTTTTTCTGGGGATAATGGCTATATATCTTTCTTTCAGGCTGACAAAAAAGCTGGACGTGGAATATGAGTATATTTTCACCAACGGCGAGCTTGACGTGGACAAGATAATCGCAAAATCAAAGCGCAAAAGGCTGTGCACGGTAAAGTTCAACAGCATCTCCGCTTTCGGACTGTGGGACGATGACATGGCAGTGGACGAGGACAGCACGATAGTACTCGCTTCGGACAATGCAGAGGGCGCAAAGGAATATTTTGTGGATTTCAAATACAAGGATTACGGCGATACCACGCTGTTTTTCTCGCCGAACAGCGAGCTTATGGAGCTGATAATACCCTATCTTCCAAGAGAGATAAGAAAGGAATTTTCAAGCACCTACAAGCCCGATACCGATGACAGCGAGGAATAACACAGCTTACGCTTGATGAAAGGAGCGCTTACCATGCACAAGGTCCTTACGGTGCAGCAGATGCGCCGCTGCGAACAGCTCAGCGATGAACAGGGCAGGAGCCTTGCAGAGCTTATGGATAACGCAGGCGAGGCGCTTGCAAGGATAGTCACGGGTGAATGTATAAAAAGCGGTCTGCAAAGCTGCCTGATACTTGCAGGCAGCGGCAACAACGGCGGTGACGGGTTCGTTGCGGCACGGATAATCGCAGATTCGGGAATAGATACCACGGTGATGCTTTGCTGCGGCGAGGCAGGAACAGAGCTTTCAAAGGCTGCGTTTTCAAAAATGGGCAGCGGTGTAAAGGTCATAAGCGCTTGCAGCGACAGGCAGATTCTTGGCAGCTTCGCACTAATTGTTGACTGCGTTTTCGGCACAGGCTTTCACGGTGCGCTGAGCGATGAGATAGCTGAGCTTTTCCGCAATGCAAACGAAACGCAGGCTAAGCGCATAGCCTGCGATATACCCTCGGGGTGCAGCGCAAAAAGCGGACTCGCTGACGAGAACTCATTTGCGGCGGATATAACGGTAACATTTCACAAGAAAAAGCTGGGTATGCTGCTTTCACCGAGCAGGTACCTTTGCGGTAAGATAATCACAGCCGACATCGGTATCCCCGAAAGCACCGAGGAAGGCTGCCCTGTTTTCGTTTGCGATGATGAATATGCGGCAGGGCTGCTGCCCGAGCGTGTGCCTTACGGGCACAAGGGTACTTTCGGCAGGCTCACTGCGGTCTGCGGAAGTGACAGATATATCGGTGCGGCAGGCATAAGCGTGCTTGGTGCAATGAGAACGGGTGTCGGGCTTTGCGAGCTTTGCACGACTCCAAAGGTAATTCGCTCACTTTCGGGCAGTATAATGGAATGTATCTACACCGAGCTTGAAAGCGACAGCACAGGTTCGCTTTCGCAAAGCAGCGCCAAAGCTATACTTGAAAAAACAAGCGGTGCAAACTGCCTGCTCATCGGCTGCGGGCTCGGACACACAGCGCAGACGGAGGCACTTGTGGCGCAGATCATTGAAAAGAGCGAATGCACTGTGGTCGTTGATGCGGACGGCATAAATTCTCTTGCGGCGAATATAGATGTATTACAGAAGAAAAGATCTGATGTGATACTTACGCCGCATCCTGCCGAGCTGGCAAGGCTTTGCAGGGTGAGCGTTGAACAGGCGCTGCAGGAGCGTTTTGAGCTTGCCCGTGAGCTTTCGCAGAAATACTCGGTAACGGTGCTTGCAAAGGGAGCGGAGAGTTTGGCAGTAAGCCCCGGCAAATGCGTGGTTATACGCTCGGGCAACACGGCGCTCGCAAAGGGCGGCTCGGGAGATATGCTCGCAGGCATGGTCGCTTCGCTGGCTGCACAGGGCTGCACTGCAAATGATGCCTGTACGCTGGCAAGCTATATTATGGGCTCCACAGCGCAGATGCTCTGCGAGGAATGCTCACCACGTTCATTGCTGGCAAGCGACATTCTCGGCGCAGTTCCACGTTTTATGAAAAAATTTGAGGATAAGATATCACACAGATAATAAATACGGCGGCTTTCTTCTGGCAAGAGAGCCGCTTTTTTATCGGAGGTACTGATCTATGCGTACAAGGCTGTTTGCTGCGGTGATAATTACGGCGCTTTGCTTTTGCTCCTGCTCGGGCAGGGAAAGCGCAAAGCCGTGTGACATTGACGAAAAATTTGAGGGCACAGTTAAGATAACTCAGGGCAGCAGCGAGTATTCCTGCGAGCTGAAGCGTGCCGATGCGGATGTGTGGGAAATGCAGTACACCTCGCCCAAGACGATAGAGGGATTGAAGCTGACGTTTACGGGCAGCGTATGCACTCTCGATCTCCAAGGGCTCAAATACGAGCTTGAGCGTGAGGATATCCCTGCCGCTTCGCCTGCGGCGGTGTGCTGCGGTGCACTTGAAGACCTTATTGCGAAAAAGGATCTTACCTGCACAAAGGACGGTGACACGGTGACCGAAAAAGGCTCGCACAACGGAAATGAGATGACCGCCGTTTTTGAAAAGGGCATAATAAAAGAGCTGACCGTTTCCGATCAGCTCAGATTTGAGTTTTCATTTTAGTCCAGTGTTATCATACATATCGGCTCGCCTTCAACAGACAGCACAGACTTATCAAGTTCGCTTGCTTCGACCTTTTTGAGTCCCATAATATCATTGCCGTGTGCGGTGTCGCAATAGTAGAAGTAGGTTTTTCCGTCGCTTGCTTTCTGATAACCTGCGATGGTGACAAAGTGGATTATCGAATACGGGTGGTGCACTATGCCCCAGGCGTACCTTACCGAAAGGATACATCTCTGTCCATTATCTATCAGATCTACAAGCTGCTTTGAAGGTTCGATCTTGGAGTTGTACGAATTCTTGGCAGTGTACCTTCCCTTTGAATACATTTCGATCAGCTTGATGACCATAGGTGCGCTCATTCCGCCCTCGCCGATCGAGCCTGTCATGCTTCCCTGATCGGAGAGCTTGTTCTTTTCGGTAAAAGTTATCAGCTCGTCCTTGTTCCAGACCTCGCCCTTTTCAGCTTGAACGAGTACTGCCGCTGCTGCCGGACCGCAGGCTGAGCTTCCGAAGATAGTTCCGCCCTCCTGCCCGATATTTCCGGTTGCAAGTGTTTTTGTGTTCTTTTGTGCTTCAAGTCCCTTGGAATTCGACTTTACCAGCTTTGTTGTGAACTCGGCATCCATTCTGATATACCCTTTATTCTTCTCATCGGGAGCTCCTGTAAAGTAGCAGTCCTCAAGGGTAGTTTTATAAACTGTCAGGTTGTCATTATAGAAAGCTGTTCCTTTGGGAACAAAATACAGCGTTTTATATTTTACCGCAGCCGGTGTCTTCACCTGTATCTCATCGCTTGCCTTGCTCTCGGTATGTGCTGCGTCAGCCGTGACCGAATAGGTATATGTCTTTCCTGCCTCAACAGCTTTGTCCTCATAGGATGTCTGATCGCCTTTTACCTGAAATTTCTCGGTCTTGCCGTCATTGGTGCGGTAAATAGTATATCCCTCAGCTCCTTTGACTGCGTCCCATTTCAGCGTGACTGCCCCATTTTCAGCGATCACGTTATTTTTATCCAGCTTTGGTGCAGATAATACCTCCTGCGCTTTGCTGCTGTCCTCTTTTTTAGAAGAGCTTTCTGCTGCAGAGCTGCTCTGCGATGAACCGACAGGAAAGGTTTTCAGCGTTATTTCACTGTCGCCGCTTTCGCTGCCCTTATTGATTATATGGATCATGAGCCATATCATAAGACCAAGTATAGCTGCCACAGCTGCAATTGCGATCAACAGCCCGCCTTTTCTCATGAGCGCTCTTTTTTTGCGCTCAGCACGGGGACTGTTCTTGATTCCTGACATTTATATGACCTCCGTTCTTTTTTCAAAAAACAACAAGAATAATTATAAATCACTCTTTATCCCGTCTTGGATCACAATAGTACATCTGTACTTTCCGCTTTACCGATAAATAATATAACTCACTATTATTAGTATTTGATTAAAACTGCAAATAATTTTAAAAAAGTGATGGTCAGATGCATGATCCCCGTTAAAAGCTCCGTGGAGCATGGCACGGAGCTTGGTTTTGTTTATTCAGCCATAGATCAGGGTTATCACTGCGACCGCCAAAGCGATAAGCATAAGAGTACCGCCCGAAAAATAGCCTTTTTTCTGCTTTGCGGTGACAAATTCGGTAGGCTTGAGCGGATTGAACCTTACCTCGACCGTTCCGCCGACCTTATAGGCTTTTCTGCTTGAAGATGACACCTTTGCAGTTTTCCGTATTTTCTGCGTGCCCACACTGAACTCGACCACAGGGCGATAGCTGTAAGACTTTGCGCCCTTTTCGTTTTCATCGACATCTCTTTTTATATCGACTATCGTCGCCTCGGTCGGCTCGGTACAGCGCTGGCGCTTTTTTACGCCCAGGAACACTACAAGAAAACCAACAAGGAACATTATACCCGACACTATCAGCAGCACTGCCTTTGCAGTCATTTTCAGCACCCCTTTCAAGCGTTTATTGTAACCATTATAACACGGCTATATCAAAATTGCAACAGTTGATTTACAATTCGGATAAAATTCGGCTTTTTGTATTGACATTCGGCTTTATGCGTGATATGTTATTGCCATGAAAGCGGGAAGCATTTTTTATACCTCCAAAGTGTCACCGGGCTGATAAGCTGTGCAGCCCTGCTGACCGGCTGAACCGGAAAACAGCTTTTCATACATATCAAGAGCCGCACACCGTCAAGGTCTGCGGCTCTTCCCTTTTATGCTTTATCGTGTCGTTGTCTGAGCAGGTGTAGACGAACCCGAGGACTGTGATGATGACGATGTGCTGTAATCATCAAGATCCATTGTCAGCAGCGGATTTGCGCTTCCTGCTACCTTTGGAACTACACCGTTCCACTTCTCAATGGTATGATACTGTATCAGTGTAGGACTGAGCGACTCAGCAATAGTCTTGTTTGCAGCTGCCTGTGCATCTGCCCTTGCCTTGATAGCCTTGGCATCAGCCTCAGCGGCGATGACCTTTTTCTTTGCCTCAGCCTCGGCAACAACGATAGCCTGGTTCTGCTCGGTCTTGGTTTTAAGATAATTCTGCTCAGCTACCTGCTTTGCTTCGATAGCCTCGTTGAATTCCTTGGAGAAATCAAAGTTTACGATGTTGAACTTTTCTATCTCTATGCCGTATTCGGATACCTTTCCGGCAAGCTCGGTCTTTATCTCATCAGCCACGCTCGCACGCTTGGTGATGAGCTGCTCGGCGTTGTACTTTGCGCAAACGCTCTTCATACCCTCCTGAACGGTCGGCATAAGGATAACGTCCTTATAGTCGATACCGATCTCTCTGAATATCCTTGCCGAAGCCTCGCTCTGTATGCGGTAGTTCACGGCGATCTTTGTGCTTACCGCCTGCATATCGTTTGAAACCGCATCGGCGGTCGCCTCGTAGATCTGGATCTTGTTTGAGATTATCTCTACCTTCTGCGCAAACGGGATAACAAAATGCAGTCCCTCTGTCAGAGAAGTATCGGAAACCTCACCGAACGTTGTAACAACGCCCGTACACCCCGCAGGCACGATCTTTATCGATGTAAGCACAGCTATCAGCACAAACAATGCTATGACAACTATCATAACGATAAAGGGAGCTTTGCTTTTTTTGCCTTTTCCAATGTCGATTACTCTTTCCTCACTCATGGTTTTTTCCTTTCGGTCTGGTTGTTTTTCTCTCCTATAAAGAATGTACATTCTCTAACCTTTCGGTTTAGCATATTATATCACTAAAGTTTCTGTTTTTCAAATTCAAAGGGAGCAAACGGCGGCAAAAGGGAACAAACTAAATTGATATATTGTGCACTTTTCTTTGTTTTTCTCACTCGTTCTCGCTCATTCTCATTTTTTCAAAAACAAACGATCTTGACAATGATGCGCCCTGATATATGCGGGATACCTGCGCAGCTGCGGCGATTTCCTGTTTGGCGGCAAAGCGTTTGCATGGCTATTGAAATTGCTTCGAAAATGTGCTATCATTTAGATGAAAATACTATTCAGGGAGGTCTTGGAAAAATGCTTTATACTATAAAAAACGACAGGCTGGAGATCAGCGCAGATACCTTCGGGGCAGAGCTTCACTCGGTAAAGCTGGGCGGCAAGGAATACCTTTGGCAGTGCGGTGACGCCTGGAAGCGTTATGCGCCGATACTTTTCCCGTTTATCTGCTCCCCAAAGGACAGGAAATACACCGCAAAGGGCAGGCAGTACACGATGAAGGCAAACCACGGATTTGCAAGGGATATGGAGTTCGAATCCACGGGGCACAGCGATGATTCGCTCAGCTTCAGGCTATGCGAGAATGAACAGACGCTTGCTCAGTACCCCTACAAATTCTGCCTTGATGTCAAGTACACTATCAGCGGCAATTGCCTACGTGTTGAGAACTTTGTTACAAACACGGGCGATGAGGATATGTATTTCTACCTCGGTGCGCACCCTGCGTTCAACTGCCCGCTCAACGAGGGCGACAGCTTTGACGACTACTACGTTGAGTTCGACGAGGACGAGCACATTACACAGAAGATAGGCGATGAAACGGTAACGCTTGTGGAATACGGCAAAAGGCTGGATATGACAAGGGCGCTGTTCGACAACGATTCTATACCGCTGAACTACCCCAATTCAAAGGCTGTCTCTCTCAGATCAAAAAACGGCGGAAGTTATGTGCGGCTGGAGTACCCGGTAAGTGACTGCATAACCGTGTGGTCCCCCACAGGTGACGACAGGGCACAATTTGTATGCCTTGAACCGTGGACGAGCGTTCCGACCTTTTACGATGACGACTTTGAGGCGATTGAGAACAAGCCGAATGCAATAAAGCTGGAAAAAGGTGAAAAATACAGGTACTACTATGATATAAAGCTGTTTTGAACCGATGCTTGACAACGCAGGGCTTGTATGGTATCATCTTTGATGCTGTGACAAAATACTTAAAAAGGAGACATAGAAATGAAAGTGATAATTCAGAGAGTGAGTCACGCTGATGTGACTGTTGAGGGAAAGACCACAGGAGAGATCGAAAAGGGCTTTATGATACTTTTCGGTGCGCACAAGGACGACACCGATGCGGACTGTGAAAAGCTCGCTGACAAGGTATCAAAGCTGCGTATTTTTTCCGACGAGAACGGCAAGACCAACCTTTCGATAAATGATGTGGGCGGCGATATACTTGCAGTTTCGCAGTTCACCCTGCTGGCAGATTGCAGCCACGGAAACAGGCCCTCATTCCTCGGGGCAGGCGATCCCGGCGAGGCTAAACGCCTTTATGAGCTGTTTATGCAAAAGTGCGCCGAGAAGATAAACGGAAAGGTCGAGGGCGGTGTTTTTGGCGCAGAGATGAGGGTAAGCCTTGTGAACGAAGGACCTTTCACTATTTATATGGAATGCAAAAACGGGGAGATACTTGCATGAACATCCAGATATTCGGGCGCTCGTCATCGTTTGACACCAAAAAGGCTCAGCGCTGGTTCAAGGAACGCAGGATCAGCTTTCAGTACATAGACCTCAACTCAAAGGGCATGAGCAAGGGTGAATTCACAAGTGTACTTGCGGCTGTAAAGGACATAGACACGCTGCTTGATGCAAAGGCAAAGGGCGAAGCTGCCACGCTTTTCCGCTACCTTGGCACGCAGGCTGAAAAGCAGGAAAAGCTGCTTGAAAACCCACAGATCATAGCTGCGCCGATAGTTCGCAGCGGCAGGCTCGCAACGGTAGGCTTCTGTCCTGAGGTATGGAAAAACTGGGAATAACGAAAAAAAGTATGTACAATTTTTGTTGTAATGTTGCAAAAAAATGCTTGGCTATTGTGAAAAATGCCGATTTTGCATAATTAGCATTGTAAAGTGTGAAAATAAATGATATAATCTATTAAGACGAATGTCTGTCAAAAAATACTCGTCAATCAACATGAAAAGGGGTAGTATTATGTTTTGTCCAAAATGCGGAACACAGGTTCCGGACGGCAGCCCGTTCTGCTCATCTTGTGGTGCACCATTAGGTCAGCAGCAGGCACCAATGAACCAGGGCGGTTTCGGTCAGCCAACAGGTAATGCAGGCGGCAGCTCGAACGATCAGTTCGATTTTAATCCTTCTAACATGATAAATGATATGTTAGCATTCTTTAAAAAGCCGGTTGTTACCATTCAGCAGATCATCGGTTGGGCAGGCGCACTTTTGTTGCTCATCAGCACATTCCTGCCAAACTACAAGTATTCTGTTTCGTCCATTATCAAAGTTTCTGTAGGTGGCAACCTTTGGGAAACAAGGCATGCGATATACAACATTTTACTTCTGTTGTTCGTTCTTTGTGCTATCTTCTTCATCATCATAAAGAAGCATATCGGCGTTATAGCTGCAGGTGGTCTCATCTTTATATGGTGGATAATTGATATCGCTTCAAAGGGTTCCGTTCTCACAACAGGAATCGGTCTTTGGCTGTTCTTCCTTTCTTCTCTTGCTATCATTGCAGCAGGTGTCTGGGGATTCCTTGAGTCAAAGAAATAATAACGGAATATAAACAAGAGCTGTATCCTTTCGGGTACAGCTTTTTTATTGCCCTTGCAGCCTGCGGAAACAGAAAAAAAGAGATGCCGTTTTCACGACATCTCTGCTTGGAGCGGGTTGCAAGAATTAAACTCACTTCTCCTTTCAGGAAGAAAGGTATTCTAACGTTGAACTAAGCCCGCATAAGCGGCTTACGAGGCTCGAACTCGCTACCTCCACCTTGGCAAGGTGGCGCTCTACCAGATGAGCTAAAGCCGCATAT
>OCTX012122975.1_pt1 | contig 11430 bp, 7 predicted proteins | sample 1539691 | NCBI WGS metagenome assembly OCTX01 (sample SAMN02144231, study PRJEB22623) | gut metagenome | biome: sheep rumen | host: Ovis aries | place: New Zealand | reverse complement strand
CATCTGCGGATTCCTGTTACCACTTTGATAAAGCCATTCTGACGGCTTTCTATCAACTGCTTTAGATACCTGTCTCTTTTTATCTCCATCGCTTATATTATATTTTTGCCAGTATTGGCAACTTTTTACGATGCAAAGATAATGTTTTTTATTCTACTACACAAGTTTTACATTAAAAAACTGCCAATCTTGACATTATTTTAATATACAGACAGATGGAGTGACCAAATTTTAGTTCCAAATTGAGACAAACTCGAAACATTTGGATAAACTGTATTTGAATGGAGAAATGCAGTTTTATCGCTAATAGCAGAGGGGCGATAATGTTATCTGAGAAGCACAAAAAGTGATGATTCGGTTACAAATTCGTTATAAAAGCATAAAAAGAAAGCCTTTATCATGGTTGTTCCGAAAATTGTTAATACCTTTGCATTGAACTTAAATAAAATTACGATGGACGATTTGAATCGATTAAAGGTTGTGCTGGTTGAACAAAAGAAAACTGGCAAATGGCTTGCAGAGCAACTCGGTGTTAGCACTACAACCACAAGCCGATGGTGCTCAAATACATCACAGCCAGATCTTCAAACATTAAACAAGATAGCGAAGGTTCTCAATGTCAATATGAAGGACTTGTTGATATAAAAAATGAAGTGAAGGCGAATTACATAACGTCTAGGCAATGCATTTTATGATTAAAGAAGACATTAAAAAACTGGTATATAGATATCTGGAGGCAAAAGATAGTGGGCGGCTTCAGAATGCTTCTGAGGCAACCATGAGAGCATGGATAGACGAATTACTATCTTTGTTCGGATGGGATGTGCAGAACACACAACAGGTACTTACTGAGCACACCTTGGATAAAGCTGAACGCCAAAAGCTCAAAGATATTGGCTCCACAAATATACGTCCCGATTACACTCTTGTCAACGGCAAGGTGCCGCTGCTATTTGTTGATGCAAAAAGTTTAGATGTTGACATAGAAAATAGCAAAGAAGTCGCGTTTCAAATTCGATCTTATGGATGGTCTATTGGAGCACCGTATTCCATTGTTACCAATTTTGGTCAACTTTCGGTTTATGATTGTTCTTATATGCCTTCTTTGTCTGATGATGCCAGCTATGCGCGAAAGATATTTCTTGTCGCTGAAGATTTTGCAGACAACATCGACCTCTTATCTGTATTCCTATCAAGAGAAAACATCTTGGCAGGAAAGGCAAAGTTTATTCAAGCTGAAAAAGAGGCACTTGATGAAAAATTCTCAAATATGCTTGGCAAGACACGCATCAATCTTGCCAAAGCAATCATCGAAAAGAACAAGATAGATAGTGTCAACGTCCTTAGTTACTATGTGCAGACCATCATAAACAGAATTTTGTTTATTCGTGTTTGTGAATCACGCAGTTTAGAGAAAGATGGCTTACTCATGTCATTCCTACAAGGTAATTTTTGGGAAGCGTTTAAAAATAGCTCTTATGGCGAGTTCTATGATCACTATGACGGTCCCATGTTCAAGAAGATTCCTTCCCTGCATTCTTTGGAAATAGAGAATGGTGTTTTTGAATCTTTCTTAAAAAACTTATACTATCCATCTCCTTATCGATTTGATGTTATCCCTCTGAAAACTCTGAGTGATATCTATGATTTGTTCTTGGGCTACCAACTCGTAATCAATGGCAAAGATGTCTCAGACGAATTGAAGTCGGAGTTCAAGAAAAGCAATGGAGCAGTAACTACCCCCGAGCATCTTGTTAATCAAGTTGTAGAGAGTACAATTCCATCAACAGACATTGCAAACCTATCTATAGAGCAATGTTTCAACTTGAAAATTGTTGATATTGCATGTGGTAGCGGAGTTTTCCTTGTTGGAGCTTATGACTACTTGATAAAGCAGATTGAAAAGAAATTAGAATTGGGTGAAAAGTGTGAAGAAGAGCTTTACACTCAATTGGATACTCCCGTTCTCAATATTGAAGGAAGAAGGAAACTTATCAATGATTGTATCTATGGCGTTGACATCAATCCTGAAGCTGTGGAGGTGTCAAAAATGTCTTTGAGCTTAAAGTTAATTGACAACTATTACCCAAAGGACTTTGAAGCAGTAGGTCTTTTGGGCTCGCAGATATTACAAGGTGTTGGTTCAAATATCAAATGCGGAAACTCGCTAGTTGATAGAGATATAATCACAGAGTTCCCATCCATAAAAGACAACATTAGAGAACTGCAAGAAACAAATGCATTTAATTGGAAAGAGTCATTTCCTTCTGTTTTTGAAAATGGTGGCTTTGATTATGTTGTAGGTAATCCGCCATACGTAGAAGTTAAGAATTACAATGTAAATCTGCCTTACATGGCTGAGTACATAAAGAGAAAGTACACTTCCAGCAAGAATGGTAAAATAGATTTAGCCATACCATTCATAGAAAAAGGAGTGTCTCTGCTCAACTCCAATGGTCGTTTAGGTTATATTGTTCAGAAACGATTCTTTAAAACAGATTATGGTAAAGGCATAAGAAAACTACTTACTTCAAATAAGAAGATCAATGGAGTGTATGATTATGTGGAAACAGATTTGTTTGCTGGCCGTATAACTTACGTGGCCATTGTTGTCTGCGACAATAATGAACGTAATAACGAATATGTATGGTACATGAAGTCTGATACACATGAGAGTCAATTACTGAGTCATACATCATTGGCTGAAACGCCATGGAATTTTGAGAATGCCGAGTTGAACGCTTTAAGGATGCGTCTTACCGAGAAATTAGGTACATTGAAAGATGTTTGCAATGTCAAAGTCGGCGTACAAGTTTTATGGAATGATGCTTTCCAGATACATGTCAATTCTATTGACGGTAACATGATTCATGGTTATAGTGCTATTGATGACGATATAACCATTGAACTAGGAGCTTGTAAACCACTACTTTGTAATGAACATTTCGCTCCTTTAACAAAACGCGAATACACCACCTATGCGCTATTTCCATATGATGTGACAGATGAAGGTGAGGTTACGGAACTTAATATTTCCTCCATTAAGGAAAAATATCCACATGCTTACAATTACCTGTCTAAACACCATGATCTGATTGTTTCTAAGGTTGAAACTTTACCTTCCAGAATCAGGGAGTATAATATGGATGAGCATTGGCACCTCTTCACCAGAGCCAATAATCATGGGGCTATCTATGAAAAATTAGCAGTACCTATGACAGCGCAATACCCACAAGCCGCAGTGGTAATGGACAAACATGTTTATTGTGATAACGCAAACATGTTCTTTGTCCAAGTTCAAGACGCTACTGAAACAAAACTTTATGCGTTAGCTGCCATTATAAGTTCTACAGCCTTCTGCACACTGGCTCGTTCTATTGCAAATCCACAACAAGGTGGCTATTATAAGTTCAACAAGCAATTCCTTGATCCTGTTCCTGTTCCTGTGGAAGCTTTTAAGAAATGTAACACTAGTATACGCAAACTCGCATCTGTTGCAAAACAAATAGAAGCTACAAATGAACAAATAAAGTTAAGCGTTGGTGGCCAAACTTCAGGTCTCGTAAATTCCTTGAAAACGCAATGGGATGAACTTGACCTAATATGTGACAAACTCTACGGGCTCACAATCAAGGATAAAGGCGTCATTTACTCATCACATAGATTCGATAGAAATCCTTATGGACAAGAAGATTAAACTTCTCATAGAGAAATATTCAGACAACGAATTATTGCTCAACAAGCTAGTCGTGTCTGCCTTCGCAAATTTCAACAAGATTGAATTTTGCGAAGGATTCTTATTGCAATATATTGAAAAAAATGACAAGGAACTACTTGCAGACATTGCAGTTTTATCAAAGCAATGCTCTGTTGAAGATGTTATCAGTGTATTTGAACTAGCAATACCTAATGCTGAGAAAACGGCAAATGGTGCTGTCTATACCCCCAAGTATGTACGAGATTATATAGTTTCTCAGATTACTCATTCCATAGAAAAGCCTTTGACAGACTGTCTATGTGCAGACATCTCATGTGGATGTGGTGCATTCCTTTATACTTTAGCAAAGGCTATACATGATAAAAGTGGCGAGAGTTACAAGAACATACTCAACCACATGTATGGAGTGGATATAAGCTCTACGAGTATAGGCAGAGCAAAAATAATGTTAGCATTGGTTGCTTTGTCTAACTGTGAGATTGTTAGTGAGACTGATTTCAACCTTTATGTCGGAGATTCTCTCTCATTTGATTTCCTTGGAATGCCTGGAGTAAAAGAGAATGAAGGATTAGACATTATCGTTGGTAATCCTCCATATGTCCGCTCAAAGCATATTGACCCGACAACCAAGCTGAATTTGCCGTTGTGGAACACATCTAAGATAGGTAATGCAGACTTATATATTCCTTTCTTTGAGATTGGAATGTCCATACTTAATGATAGAGGTTTGCTGGGTTATATCACCGTAAATACATTCTTTAAGAGTGTAAATGCGAGAGCTCTCCGCAATTTTTTTTCAAATAACAAACTTTCATTGAGCATCATAGATTTTGGACAACAGCTCGTTTTCAAGAAGAAATTAGCTTATACATGTTTGGCATTTTTATCAAAGCATATTAGTGACACACTACTATATGTGAAGGTTAATATTGCCGATGTAGAAGCAAATAAGAATTTTGTTTATAGTCGTATTAAATATGATTCACTTGATAACCACCGTGGCTGGCATCTTAATAGAAGTGAGGTTCTTGATAATATAAAATTGATTGAGAGCGCAGGAGAGGCATTAGGTGATAAGTATATAATCAAAAATGGAATCGCGACTCTGGCAAATGACGTTTTCATTTTCCGTCCTATCAGAAGTGATGAAACTTATCACTACCTTATTCGTGATAAGGTTGAGTATGCCATTGAGAAGAGCATTTGCCGAGATATCATAAAGCCTAACATTCTAAAAAGCGAAGAAGAGATTAGCGAGAAAGAAGAAAAAATTATCTCACCATACGATGCTCAATATAATGTGATAGCAGAGGACTTTTTTGTTAGAAATTTTCCTTCTGCATACAATTATTTACAGGCATGTCGTGAAATCCTTGATGCACGCGACAAAGGAGGTGGTGAATATGAAGCTTGGTATGCCTTTGGTAGAACTCAAGCAATTGCAGACACAGGCAAGAAACTCCTGTTTCCCTATATGAGTGATTTGCCACATTTTGTCTATACCTCTCAGAAAGATATGATGATTTATTGTGGTTATGCTATCTACAATGAGTCAGAAACTGAGTTGTTATTCTTAAAACGTGTGCTGGAATCTTGCGTATTTGACTACTATATGAAAAATACCAGTAAGCCTTACTCTACTGGCTACTATTCATACGCAAAGAACTATGTCAAATCCTTCGGAATTTATCCGTTTAATAATGAGCAGAAAAAACATATTTTATCAATGACTTCAAAAAAGGAAATTGATGAATATATAAAAGCAATGTATAAATTGTCATTTTAAGTGGTTACAAGATTCACAAATTGAAATGTATATGACATCATGAAGTCTGCTAAAGACAATTGGACTTGACAACAAGAAATGGAATTCGGTATATTGTTGTAAAAGAACTTATAACAAATAATTGTAATATGGTAATAAGACAAATACAAGTTACAAATTTTCGCTTGTTGAAGGATTTTAGGATAGATCTTCAGCCAAATTTATCTCTTGTTGTCGGTAAGAACAACGTTGGTAAGACTTCTTTATTAATAGTCCTTGATAAGTTCCTTAATAGCGGAAAAGAGTGGGCAAAGAAAATTCAATATAATGATTTTAATCTCGACTTTCAGAATGAAGTTGAAAAAATGCTAGAAGAATCTTTGTTAGATGAAAAAAATTTCGAGCCAAAATCGATAAGCCTCCGACTTATCGTTGAATTCTTTGACTCTGATAGTCTTGACAATATAGGTAATAAGATACTGACCAACTTAGAGGATGAAAATAATTTCTTTGCTCTTGGGTTTGATTATCAACTTGATTTTGATGGATATACACGCCTTATAAAAGACTATCAAGATACAAAAGCTAAATTTGAAGAGAATCAAAAGGAGAAAGAAACCAAAAGTTTATTCGACAAACGCGAATATATGGAATCGAATTATCATCGTTTCTTTAAAACAATACGAAAATCAGTTCATGTTGAGAAAGAAAATATGACTCTCGACGAAAGTCGTTACATCAAATTGGATGGGTTGCAAGGTTTTAGACTAGACGATGTTATTAACTATGAGTACATTAGTGCGCGACGCAGTGTCGATAATAAAGATGTGGATCATACTCTTTCTGGACAGACTTCTGAATTGTATAAAGCACAAGAGGATAGTGAAGATAATGTAGAAGCTAGAGAAAAATTTTTAGCTAGTCTAAAAGATACAGATAAAACATTGACAGACATTTATGGTAGTATTTTCAATGGAATAATAAATAAAATTAGCTTGTTTGGCGGAATGCATCAGCAAGAAACCATTATAAAAGTGATTTCTACTCTTCAACATCGTGAACTATTAAATGGTAACACTACCGTAGTATATGAGCATGGCAATCGAAAGTTGCCAGAGAACTTCAATGGCTTAGGCTACATGAATCTTATTTCTATGATATTTGAAATAAGTTTGATTTTAGAGCGAATGAAAAGGCCCCAGAGACGCAGGCCAGCAGACATTAATCTTCTGTTTATAGAGGAGCCTGAAGCACATACACATCCGCAAATGCAATATGTATTCATCAAGAACATTAAAAAGATACTAGAAGATGGTATCACAAGGAACGATGGTATGAAGGCATCATTACAATCTGTCATATCAACTCATTCTTCTCATATTGTTTCTGATTGTGATTTTGATGACATAAAGTACTTGAAACGTCTAGAAGGAAAAAATGCTGTAGAATCAAAGAATTTGCAGGATTTAAAGAGTCTATACATCAGTAAGGATGAAGATGGAAATGAAATAGAAGATGAAATTGCCGCTTATCGTTTCCTAAAACAGTATCTTACATTGATGAATAGCGAATTGTTTTTTGCAGAAAAGGCTATTTTTGTTGAAGGTGACACAGAGCGCATTCTTTTACCATTGATGATGCAAAAAGTTGATACTAGCGACACCCCAAATTACGCAAATGGAGAATTAGGTTTGCTGTCACAGAATATATCAATATTGCCAATTGGTGCTCATTCTCATATATTTGAGAAATTTTTCCACTTCATTGGTCTGACAAAATTATTAGTGCTGACAGACATAGATATTTGCTCACCTAATGGATATCACGAAAAATGTCCATATGAAGAGGGAAAGAACTTTGTGACCTCAAACAAAGCGCTAAAACATTATTTTGGTGATAATAGTATTGCAAACTATATTGCTAGGTCTTCCGAACAGAAACTGCTCAAATGGGATGATGTTGCAAAAAAAATGACTCCAAATATAGGAGGGAATATGATGGTATGCTATCAAACAAAAGAAGGCACATATCAACCTCGTAGTTTTGAGGATGATTTCTTTCAATTAAATGCAGATTTTGTCGCAGGAAGTCATATTGATGAAACCGCATTGAAAGAAGGGGCATTTAATACTTTTAAAAATGATAAAGACCCATACAAACTGGCAGAGGACGGAATCGTAAGCAAAGCAGCTTTGGCTATTAGCTTAATGCTTGCAGAAAGTAAAGAAGAAAAATGGAAAGTTCCAACATATATTAAGGAAGGACTACTATGGCTGAGGAAGTAACACAAATCTTGCGTCACATTCATGAAGGACATCATTTCCTTCTAAGTGGTGGAGCTGGAAGTGGTAAAACCTATACTTTGGTACAAGTAATCAAGGAGATTCTTAGGGAGAATCCTTCTTCTTTGATTGCTTGTATCACCTATACAAATGCAGCTGTTCATGAAATAGAGAATCGTGTGAATCATAATAATCTACGGGTTTCTACTATTCATGATTTTCTATGGGATTGTATTTGTAATTTTCAAAAAGAATTGAGAGATTCCTTAATCGAATTAATAAACAAAGAAGAAATTAGAGTTAGTAGTAATATTTGCATTCCTATTTCTTCAGACTTCTTTATTAAAGAGAAAGAAGTGTTGCCAATTCAGTATAAAGAATATTTACGAGTTGGAGAAGGCATCATTTCACATGATGAAGTATTAAAGGTTGCAAATCACATGTTTGCAAAATACCTCAAATTACGAGAAATTGTAAAGGGAACATACCCATTTATTTTGATAGATGAGTACCAAGATACCAATCCTTTGGTGGTAAAAATTCTATTGGAATCTTTAGATAAAGACCATAAACGTCCATGTATTATAGGGTTCTTTGGAGATGCTATGCAGGCAATCTATGACGATGGTATTGGAGATATAAATGAATATAAATATCCTTCTGGCAACGTATATGAGGTAAAAAAAGAACAAAACCGCCGTTCTCCGCAGAAGGTCATTGACCTTGCAAACAAAATCCGGCTTGATGACTTAGTACAACATCATTCAGAAGATGTAAATGCTCCTAACATGGATCCTAATGGTCAAGTGAAGGCTGGTCAAGTTCTTTTTGTGTACTCACTAGCAGAGTCAACTACTATTGATGATGTGCGTGGGTATTTGCACAATAACAAGAATTGGAGTTTTGATGATTCAAGGACAACAAAAGAATTGAACTTGACTCATAGGCTTATTGCTGGAAAGGCGGGCTTTGCAACGCTTATGGAAATACACTCAGGTGATGCTATTTTGAAGTATCGCGACAAAGTGAACAAATTTGTAATAAAGTATTCTGTCAATACGGAAGGTAAAACTTTTGGGGAACTTCTTTCTTTTTTAGATCGTACGTTCACTGAAGCGCGGATAAAGAAAGGGTTTTCCCAAACACAGGATACGACAGATTTTATCAACAACAATCAATCTCTTTATAATAAAGTCCTTGATTTTTCGTATGATGAGTTTGTCAAGATGTATGTGGCAAGTGATCAACTAATTGATGACAAGAAACAAGAAGAAGATGAGACAAGTAAAACTGGCTCAAAACGTTCCGGATTAGTTCGTCACTTGATGAAAATAGAACGCTGTATTTATCTTTATTCATCTGGGAATGTTGGAGAATTCTTGAAAACAACAGAAAAAACAATTCATTCCATTTCTGACAAACTCAATTTGCATGATGCTATAGACCAATTGATAAATGTCGGAGAAAAGAATATAGGTGAAATAATAGATAAAGCAGATGAATTAGGAGTTGTTCGAAAAGACGAAGCCTTGGCGCGGTATGCGGAACGGAACCCATACGTGTATGAAAGAGTAAAAACAGTCGCATATAGAGAAGTACAATCTTTGTATAAATATCTTGAAGGCATGACTCCGTTTTCAACACAGCATAAGACAAAAGGAGCAGAGTTTAATAACGTACTTGTGATATTAGATAACGGGAAGTGGAATAATTACAATTTTGAAAAACTTTTCACCGCATCAAGCTGTGAACTTCCGAAATCAGTAGTACAACGTACTCGAAAAATTTTCTATGTATGTTGTACAAGGGCAAAGGAGAATTTGGCAGTTTACTATCATAATCCTTCCAATGATGTCCTTGTAAAAGCACGCGAATGGTTCGGTGCAGATAATGTAATCCCAATTCCAAGTAATTAAAGTAATCAAAAAGTATAATGGAAGAACAGAACAATCCAATTATTATATACCAAAGCGAGGATGGTAATACTCGCATTGAGGTTAAGCTTGAAAACGAAACTGTTTGGCTTACTCAACAGCAATTGTGCGATTTGTATCAGACGAGCAAATCAAACATCAGCGAACACATAAAGCACATCTTTGACGAAAGAGAATTAGATGAAAATTCAGTTGTTCGGAAATTCCGAACAACTGCATCTGACGGAAAATCATACAATGTGGCATACTATAATCTTGACATGATTATATCCCTTGGTTATCGTGTCAGAAGCAGAGTCGCAACTCACTTCCGCCAATGGGCAACAGAGCGTTTGAAAGAATACATAATCAAAGGCTTTACCATGGATGATGAACGTTTGAAACAACTTGGAGGCGGCAACTATTGGAAAGAGCTTCTTGACCGCATTCGAGACATTCGTTCAAGTGAGAAGGTAATGTATCGTCAGGTTCTTGACTTATATGCCACAGCTGTAGATTATGATCCGAAGAGCGATTTATCTATTGAGTTTTTCAAAATCGTTCAAAACAAGTTGCATTTTGCAGCACATGGACATACGGCTGCTGATGTTATCTTTGAAAGGGCTGATGCTGAGAAAGATTTTATGGGTATGAGTAATTTCAAGGGAGATTGGCCAACTCTGCGAGAGGCTAAGATTGCAAAGAATTACCTTACTCCTGATGAACTAAAGATTCTAAACAACATTGTATCTGGATACTTCGATTTTGCAGAAATCCAAGCTCTCCGTCATAATCCTATGTATATGGATGATTACGTACATCAGCTTGACAATATCTTATCTTCTACAGGAGAACAACTTCTTCTTGATGCAGGAAAAGTTAGTCACGATGAAGCGATGAAAAAAGTGGAGACAGAGTATCGCAAATGGCAAGTCAATACAGTTTCTCCTGTTGAACAAGCATATCTTGATAATATTAAAGCATTAGGCAAGAAAGGAAAAAAGAAATAATAATATCATTTGTTCATTATCACAGATGACACCAACTTCAGTAAAGGAGGGAATTACCACCTAATGAACAGGAAAAAGTTTCAGTTGCCGAGAATACCTCGGAAACTGCTGAGGAAAAACTCGGTAGTTCGACTCAACTTCTGAGAATAAAATGTTTGTTTTTGTGCTGTATAATACAACCTATATTGAGAACAAGGGGGCGAGTGTAAAAAGCATCATGGAGGCTTGCCAAAAGAGAGGTGTTGCTGCACCAACATGGACTGTCAATGGTGGCTTTGTTGTGGTGACATTTAAGAGACCTACAAAGGGTGACACTCAAGATGATACCCAAGGTGATACTCAAAGTGATACCCAAGATGGCACTCAGCGTGTTACCCAAGATGTTACCCAAGATGTTACTCAAGGTGTCCCTCAAGGTGTCCCTCAAGATAAAGAACTTGATGATTGGATAGAGAAACAAATCCGAAACAATCCTCAAATCTCGACAGAAGATTTGGCCAAATTGAGTAATCGAAGTTCAAAAACCATAAAACGCCACCTTGCCAAAATGCCACATATTCGTTATGTTGGTAGTGGCTATAGTGGTCATTGGGAGGTACTTGACAAAGAATAAATAACGTGCGTTCGATGAAAATAAAGAATTATTACATGACCCATTCGCAACTTATAGTAAAAACCAAGAAAATTAACATTTTTAACACACTGCAACAATGGTGTTATTTATAAAAATGAAATCCCGGTC
>OCTX012289008.1_pt1 | contig 11432 bp, 11 predicted proteins | sample 1539691 | NCBI WGS metagenome assembly OCTX01 (sample SAMN02144231, study PRJEB22623) | gut metagenome | biome: sheep rumen | host: Ovis aries | place: New Zealand | reverse complement strand
TTGTTCTGCAGCCATTTGACCTTTTCATACTGAATCCATCCAAGGATAGATACAGTATTGTCTTTGATCATCTCGATCCAGTCGGGATGAAAGATTACCTGCTTCTTCAGCTTACTGCTGTCTCCCAAAATATAAGGGAGCGGCATGATCTGTTCGTTGATTTTCCTGATATAGGCTGTCATCCGGACGATGCTTCCCCAGTCTGCAGTCTCTCCGGTTTTCAGAAAAAATCCGGCAAGCGCACGGTAAGGAACCATGTTTGTGAGCTGTTCCTTGTACTTCTTCAGTTCCGGATTGTATTTGGCAATTTCGTTTTTGATTTCCACACGGGAAGCATTTGCAGGGAGACTGCTCAACTCACTCAGCAGTAAAATTGCCCGCTCCAGACCGTCTCCGACACTTCCGTCACTCTTCAGTCCACTAAGATGGACATGAAATTCGCGCACAGAATACCAGGCATTGGCAATCATCTCGTCAATGATGGCATCAAAAGTGGTCTCTGTGATATTTTCCGAGATCAGCCGCACGATGGCTTCCAGCCAATAGAACTTATAACAATACGAAGGATCCTTCATCATCTGGGAGAAGGCCTCGATATCGAGGGTGTTATAATAGCGGCCGTCGATTTGAAGAGGATAATGTGTTGCATCTTTCATAGTTATATTCTTATAAAGATTCTTTGGAATCCTACAGTTTCGTGATAATCTGCTTCCTTCTCTTTGCAGCAGTATAAATATCCTTCATCTGTTTCTTCACTCCTGAACCGAGAAAAACATTCATGGTTCCTAGCAGTCCGTCTGTGATAATGACACCTTTGAACGGCAGCAGGGTCGCATCGATCATGACCGGAAGGGAATGATAATAATACATTTCCTCAAAGCTGGACTTGATTCCACGAACCTGATAGACACTTTCATCATCCAGTGAAATAAGGATTCCCCCGTTCTTCAGATTTCGCTCCAGAACAAAACGTCCGCTGATGCAGCGCTCCCAGCTTTTTAGGATTGCCTGATGTTCCAGTGGAAGGGCGGAGCCATGTGCTGCAAGGTACTCTCCAATCAGGGAGGTATCACTCCATGCGGCTTCTGCAATCTCTTTGACAGTGCCCGGATCCAGGCTCTTTTTTGCACCCAGATTCTTTAACTTGTTGATATGCAGCTTCCCGTTCACAAAATCCAGGAAAGGGAAGAATATCTGATAAAAAAGATCTCCATCCTCCGGAGGCAGAACATCCGCGGAATCCGTGATGGGGGCAGGCTCCGGGATGGCAGGTTCCTGCGATGTGTCCGAAGGTGCGGACAATGAAAATCTTTCAGCTGCTTCAATTACAGCCGCTTCCTTCCCCGCTTCACTAGCGCTGTGCCTCCACCGGATCGTGCAATAAGTATCATTCATACTCCTGTGAAAGCCGGCCTCTCCCAGGCCAAAATCCCTTCCTATTTCAGCAAGCCGATCCTCAAACCTCAAAGCAAGTTTGTTTCCAAGCTCCGGATCCTCGATGGTATTCATATCCTTTGCCATAGACTGGAACATGCGCTCTACACCGCTGTAGAGACTGGATGGAATACCACGATAATGCTCAATGATTTCCATTCCATTTTCGATATAAGCAAGCTTCAGTTCCAGGACACTCGCAATCCCGGGACAAGCTTTCTCAAAATCTTCTATCACTGCCTTAGCAGCAGGAAGTCCTAACCGTGCCTTTCCTTTTTTGGTAAAAAAACAATCATGAAGCCGGCCTATTGCCTCGTCAAGAAGTGCTTTCTCAAACTCATTCCCGGCAAAACGAACATTGAGATAGTTCGCTGCATCCGGACACGATTTATAGATTCCTTCCAAAAGAGCAGACAATTCTTCCTTTGTACAGCCTTTCAGTTCTTTCCTCATTTGTGCTGCCGTTAGTTTCCTGACTTTGATTCCTGCCACTTAAACTCCTCTCTCGCACAAATGGCGAAATACTTTTTTCTTAAAGCTTACTGCTCTGTCCTGCAAAACCTTTCTATGCCGGTCTGCTATCCTTCCAACCTGTTTTCAGTTCAGTGTATTTGAGTTTATTAGTCCAATTTTAGTGCTGTCTAATCAAGTCATAAACCGGCTTCCTTTTGTGCTGTAGAAGATCCATCCAGATATCTCCTCAGGGAATCCAGTCTGCTCAGGGTATCATTGTAGCCGAGCCAATACAGGTCCCCAAGTTTATTCATGTCCCTTTCCAGACGGCCGACAGTTACTTTCTGAGAGGGGGCAATCACAAAGATTCTCCCCTGCTCTTCCAGCTTCTGGATCTCGTCGCACTGGTGATTATAGATGCGGCTGCTGTTGGCAAGGCGGCGGGCAAATTCAGGATATCTGCAGTATGCCTGAAACCTTTGTCTTCTCTTAGAAACCTTTTTGCGGTACTCCGGCTCCCGCGTACGGACCACCACGATTTTTTCATAGCCTTCGTGGAGTGCCCATCTGTAGGGAATCCTGCAGTTGCAGCCGCCATCCAGGCAGGGCCTTCCGTCCACGTCAATCATAGGAGAGATGTAAGGCATGGAAGCAGAAGCCTTGATGGCACTGAAAATATCTCTGCATTTTCCCTTCTCGAAATAAGCTGTTTTTCCTGTCATGCAGTCTGTGGCAACTGCCACAAACCGCCTTTGGGGAGAAAAGAAGGTCTTTTCATCGAACGGCTCTATTGCGTTATAGTCGTTGAAAAGAAAGTCCATCCGGATCGGACTGTGAGCGTGAGCGAGCGCGCCGCGTCCCACATAATCCGTGTAATGTCTGTAGGTGAGATTGGCTCTTGCCGACCTTCCGATCTGTCCAGCCGCATAGTTGAAGCCTGCAAGAGCTCCGGCACTGGTGCCGATCGTGCAAGCAAAGTTGAGATTGTTTTCCATCAGAGCATCCAGGACGCCCTGGTTGTACAGCCCCCGGAAGGCACCGCCCTCCACGACAATGCAGCCGGGTGTGATCGATTTATCTGCATGTCCGTAAGGAATTTTGCTGAGTTCGTTGTAAGTTTTGATTGTGTGTTCTTTATGCCGCATAGTGCTCAACGCTCTTTCCTTTAGTATGATAATTCAAGTAGGGATTATAATTTTCACAAAGCCAGCAGCCACAGCTAACTGCTTTATCTCTGGGTCCAAAGCTAACCTAATCCCTATAAACAGAAGCATATAACGATGCCGGCTTGTTCGGCAGCATTAAAGTAATCGCTCACACTAATGCCCCTATCGTCAACCCAAAGATATCCCCCTCTATATGCGGCTGTCCTTAACCACCATAACGATTTCTCCCCATTCAGGTGTTTCTTTGATTTTGATGGAGTATCAGGGTATACATTGTTATAAATGTACTTCACATCTGTTTCCTTTCTCCAATCATCAGTATTAATTTCACCTACAGATGGAATCCATATCGTATCTGCTGTGGTGATAACCTCAAAGTCGTCATTCACAGGGGCATAGGATGCTTTGGACACTTCTTTGATATTGGATTGAAGCACTTTCGGAAGCAGAGGGAAGATATCATCATAAAGCCACTTACGCAATTCCGAGTTTTCCCATGAACTCTCTTCATTATCTTCGGAATCCATTCGTCTTTCTGTATTTATCAAATCTTCAGAAATCCAAGTCATAGGTGCTTTACCGCTTCCATCAGCAAGCTCGTCCATATCAATTGCTGTAAGAACCATTGTTATAGTTCCTTCATCTCCCAGATCAAGAAGCTTTTTATCGCCTATTTTGTATTTTTCTTTATATGTTCCATCATTACTTGCAGCGATAATATCATTCCAGCTATCGGATAGAATATTCAGTTCTTCGCTGTCTGTCTTCTTCCCTTCCTCAAGGTCATTTTCCTCACTGGCTGCACCAAGGCAAAAACCTATAAGTACACCTCCGGCTTGATCTGCGTCAACACAAGGGTCAAAAGTTTCTCCGTCCTGTATTGTTCTGAAAGCTCCGGAAGAGTCACTGCAAGATGTCCTGAGCCACCACCAGCTTTTTGATCCGTCCACATGCATTTTTTGCCGTTGAGATTCTTCTGGAAACTCTTTAGAATAATTTACGGACACATCTGTATATGACAACTCTTCTCCGAATACCTCAGTTGCAGAAGGAATCCAAATGGAATCTTTAGAAACAACAACATGGCAGTCATCTTCATGATATCCAAAAGTATATGTATACTTTACAACATCTTTAATTCCTTTCTTAACATCATCGGGAAGAAGAGCGTAAACTTCATTTCTAAGCCATGATCTCATTGAGGAGGCTTCCCAGCCTCCACTGGTTTTCTTATCAGGAAACATATTATGTTCTGTGTTCAGCAAATCATCTGCAATCCATGTCATGGGAGCTTTTCCACTCCCATCAGTAAGGGTATCTGCATCCATTGCGACTAATTTCATGGTAATCAGACCTTCTTCTGAAAGATCCAATTCCTTCGTATCTCCTACATGGTATTTTTCCCTATAGGATCCGTCTTCGCACGATGAAACAATATCTGCCCATGAATCTGAGATAGATACAGGCTGTTTTGCTCCGTCACTCTGTACCTCAGCAGCCATCTGGTCCGAAGCTGCATTATCTGCATCCGGGATAGAACCAGAAGTATCATTTGTATGACATGCTGTCAAAAGAATGCTTAATACCAAGAGTGTAATGGAAAGCTTTTTAATAATCATTGTAACCTCACAAAAATAAATAGCACGCATAGCATATCTTATGTGCTTCTAATATAATCTCCACCCTGCTCAGGATCTCCCGTACCGTCTGAGTATCCTTTGCACAGAAGAAAGATATGAAACTCCGAACAAATTCAGATGGTTCAGCAGATGATAGAGATTGTAGATATCTTTTCTGTCCTGATAGCCGGCTTCCATCTTTGCGCATGCAAAATAGCTGTCATAAAAGGCAGGCGAAAAACCTCCGAAGAGCTCTGTCATAGCAAGGTCTGCTTCGGGATGGCCATAATAGGCGGCCGGGTCGATGATCCAGGCCCTGTCATCGCTCCCGGTCATGACATTGCCCGCCCATAGATCTCCGTGGATCAGAGAAGGTGCCTCTGGTTCAATCAAATACTTGTCCAGATGCTCCAGCAGGGAATCTGCCAGTTTCCTGTCGCCTTTGTCCAGCCATCTTTCTGCGGCTCTGAGCTGAGGACGCAGCCTGCAGTCCCGGAAGAAGGGGATCCATTTATCCGTCCAGGTATTTTTCTGTCTCCGGGAGCCGATGAAATTGTCAGCCCCGAAGCCGAATCCTTTTCCTTCTTCTCCGGTTTTTCCGGCAGGCACAGGAGCACTGTGCATGGCATAGAGCTCGGCACCCAGTCGCTCCCAGTAATCGCGGTTCTTTTTTCCCGGGGTGACAAATTCCTGCAGGAGGAAGGAAAAGCCTTCCGGATCCGTGCCGATTCCAAGGACTTTCACTGTGCCGATGACCCCGGTGCCCGCGATAGCCTGCAGACCGGCCTCCTCCGCCTCAAAAGCGGGCAGGAGGCTGGGCGCGTTGGATTTCATAAAAAGGCTTGTGTCGTCGTCCAGGGTGAGGCGGAAGGCCTCATTGATATCGCCGCCGAAGACAGGGCTTTTGCCTGTAATGATCCTCTCTTGTCCGCAGATTGACCTGACGGCCTGTGCAAGGGATATGTATTTCATAGGAATGACATCCTTTTAAAATGTGATAAGAAAAACGCCTTCTTCTCCGGCATCATCGCTAACAAGGTATACATTGCATGTCTCGTGCACACTTTCATCCTCGGTAGAAAAAATATCCACTGTTACTCTCAATCCATTCATTTCAATAAGAGCCTTGGAGTATGGAAATTCATTATTAAAATACCCATCAACAGAGTCCTTCAATTCAGATAATGGTATATCCTTTACTTTCTGACACTGAAGGATTTTAAATCCAAAATCCACACCCTCATCTTCAGGCAGCAGACCTTCGTCACAAAAGCTGACAACCTCATTTTGTTCTTGAGTAATGGAAAAATATTCCCGTAACGGTCTGTATACGCAATCCCATGCTTTCTGTGAATCACCACTGCAAACTGCATCAAAAAATCCTTCTACGAATTCTTTCGCGTGGCTTTCATCCAGAGTATGTTCGGAAGATACGACTGTTCCAGTAATATCCGTATAGAATAAAATGAATCGAAGGTCAAAACGATCGTCATTCTTTCCAATACATAACCTCGGATTTCCATTTATATCATATATATAAATATAGTTAGTTTCGGTTTTTGATTCTTCATCCCATAAAAATGATTTTTCAACTAGTCCCCGCTCATTCATTATTCGTTTCGTTCGCCTAACAAACTGACCATTGTGTTCAAGTTCCCATTCAATACCATATGTTACTGTAGCATTGTATTTTCGTTTATTATAGAAAGTGTCATTGACATCTCCTTCAAAATGACCTTGTATAGACAATTCTCTTTCACCGGTAACTTCAATCTCATAAACCGGAATATCTACCCCTTTCTCTATATACAGTTCTCTGTCCACTGACGATTCAACACTTTCAAAAGCACCTGTTTTGTCGCAGTGAATTTCCAAATGGTTTGGAGAATAAGACGTTATGCTATCGCCATAATAATCAAAGATTATCGTTTTCAAGCAACCATTGTCATAATAGTCAAATGAATCTTCGAATACTCCGTCGCTGTTTTCTTCGTTTTGTATTTCACTGGTATGACGAAGCGTACCATCCTGATTATATGTATATTCAGTTGTTGAACCGTCATCCCAGATTTCCTTAGAAATTCTATACACAGGGCCCACAGAATCATCTTTCGCATTTCCTGTGGATTCTTCTGTCTGTTCTTCACTCAAAGAATTGATCTTGTCGGATTCTCCTTTGTCTAATGGATTAAATCCGGCAAAAGAACAAGCAGATAGGCAGATGCATAAAAGCGGAACACTAATTATTGATAATCTTTTTTTGAACATCACATGCTTCCTTCAATTTCTTCACAAAAATCAATGCTGTCAAGTAGAGTTCCTCAGATATTGCAGCTATCCCATGGATCCTCAAGGCAATTCGACTGCAATCTCGGAGATTGCTACCAGTACAGCTTGTCCGCTGATGGCGATTCTTCCGTTTCCAAGCATCTCGCAGTGCAGGTAACCTCCCCGTTTGGAGGCCTGATAAGCATAGATTTGTGATTTGCCGAGTTTCCTTGACCAGTAATCCGCAATCTGGCAGTGGGCTGCGCCGCAGACCGGATCCTCCGCAATGGAAAGCTTGGGACAGAAACTCCTTGAAACGCAGTCGGTTTCCTTTCCCGCAGCCGTTACGTTCTGAATGCGGCCTTCGATTTCCGTGAGGAGTGCCTGATCAGGCTGCATGGACCGCACCTGGTCTTCTGTCTCAAATATGCAGACCAGATCCAGCCCAAGCACGGCTTTGGATGGGCGGACGCCAAAGGCCTGCTCCATCTTGTCCGTGACTGGGATCTCCTTTAATTCATAGGTCGGGAAGTCCATCTCATAGAAACTTCCTTTTTTCTTAACCGTAAGGACACCGGAGAGGGTGTTAAATCGTACCGTATCGCTGTCCGGCTCGTAATAATTCAGGATTACAAAGGACGAGGCCAGTGTCGCGTGTCCGCACAGCTCCACCTCTGTTCCGGGGGTGAACCAGCGCAGATGATAGCCTGTCTCTTCTTTGACAATAAAAGCCGTCTCGGAAAGATTGTTTTCCATGGCCAGCTTCATCATGGATTCTTCCGACGGCCAGCTTTCCATCACGCACACAGCTGCCGGATTTCCGGAAAAGGGCTTGTTTGTAAACGCATCAACAATATACTGCTTCATGGACTTCTCCTTTTTTGTCATAGTCTCTATTTATGCGCAGTGCACACATACAATGAACACGGCGTCAGGTCCTGATTATATGTATATTCAATTATTGTATTGTCATCCCAAAGTTCTTTAGTAATTCGATAAACGGGACTAGCTTTAGAAGGCTCAGGGGATTCTTCTGTCTGTTCTTCACTCAAAGAATTGGCATAATCTGATTTTTCTGTTCCTAATGGATTAAATCCGGCAAAAGAACAGGCAGATAGGCAGATGCAAAAAAAACGGAACACTTATTATTGATAATATTTTTTTGAACATCACATGCTTCCTTCAATTTCTTAACAAAAATCAATGCTGTCAAGTAGAGTTCGCCCTTTTTTTCTTTACGCAGAGTGAAGGACACTTATTCATTTCCAAAGGCAATCTTATGTCTTCTTTATACTATTATTCTATCTATCACTCATCTTATGCTCTATGAATAATGCAAGAGAAGTCATGATATATTTTCCACTATAAATATCCCAGAATCTCACCGATCTGGTCATGAAAGACTATGTCTGCCTTGCCTTCCATCCTGGTCTTCCCTTTATTAATGATGATCAGATAATTTCCATGGTACATATGGGCCAGTTGTGCCGCAGAGCCCACCTCCAAAGAGGTTCCTCCGATGATCAGGCAGTCGGCGCGGTTGATCAGTTCAATTGCACCCTGATAGGCTTTTTCCGGGAGGAATTCGCCGTAGAGGGTGACATCAGGGCGGACCAGTTTCCCGCAGACGGGACATCTCGGAATTGTATCGGGGCTCTCAAAAATGAAATCTTCATCATACTCCCTGCCGCAGGAAACACAGTGATTTGAGCGTATCGTCCCGTGGATTTCATAGACATTTCGGCTGCCGGCTTTCTGGTGCAGGCCGTCGATATTCTGTGTGATCACGCCTTCGAGCCTGCCTGTGCGCTCAAGCTCTGCCAACTTGTAGTGGGCGGCGTTGGGCTCTGCCCCGCGGGCATCCAGGTTTTTCCGATAGTAGGAAAAGAATACTTCCGGCTTCTTGTGAAGGCAGTCATAGCTCAGAAGATACTCCGGTTTATATTTGGCGAAACTCTTCTCTTTCTTTCGATAGAGGCCGTTTTTGCTGCGAAAATCCGGGATGCCGCTCTCCGTCGATAGGCCGGCGCCGCCCAGAAAAGCCACATGGCGGCAGGAAGCCAGGATCTCCCCGAAGGCATCGAGTTTCTGCTCATGCGTCATCCGGTTGAAGTAATTGTGCTTTTCCTTTTCCGAGCTGAATTCGGTTCTCATTTTATCCTCTGCGTAATCCGGTTCTATTCTAATCCTGTGCCTGATTCAGTTCTCTTCTTAGACTCATTAGATTCCGGTTCATTCAGTATGCATTCCATACTCTGATTAATTCGGTTCGTACTTCATACTCTGGTCATTCGGCCCGCATTTCATTTTCTGGTATAGCGGCGGGTCGGCAGCGGATACATCATGGCAATGTTGATGATATGAGCAATATTCTGCTCTCCCGCAAAGCGTTCTCTGTCGGTGTAGTCTTCACTGAGCGGCAGCCAGAGGAGAGGGTTTGTCTCCTCTCTCAGCGCGACTTCTTCATCCAGTCTGCCGACATAAATCTCCAGGATGAAATCCTGATGGTAATAGGTCAGATCCATCAGCCGGTAGAGGTGTATCTGGCGCCGGCCGATGCCGGTTTCCTCCTGTAGCTCACGATATGCGGCTTCTTCGGAAGTCTCGCCGGCTTCTCTCTTGCCGCCGACAAAATTGAGACGGCCCTTGAAGGGTTCTTTTTTTCGTTTGCAGAAGAGGACCTTATCCTTTTCCCTGTTAAAGACCACGATGCAATTCATGACCTTTTCCGGTTTTTTCATGCACACACCTCATGGAAATACAGTTTCTGAGCCTTATCTGCTGCCTGCTGCATCCGCAACACGGTAGCAGCCTGCATCTCTTTCTTTCGCTTTTTTAATCTGAAAGTCCAAAATCTGGTTCAGGAATTCATCGTAAAAACGGACAGACGCGTACTGATCGACCAGCTCATCGAACAGTCCTGCCCTCCTCATCAAATCCGCTTTCATCAGCTGAAGATTGTCTTTTTTCTGATGCCCGCTCTCAATCAGCTTATCTGCCAAAGATATTGCAATCTTTCTGCAGAGCTTTGCATTTTCAACATCCTGTTTGTCATCACATGCCCAGGCGGCATGTAAAACGGCAAAAAACGCATCCTCGTCTTCCCTGTCCTGCATACAGATCAAATAGTACTTGTAAAATCTCTTTGCCAGATCTGATGCAAAAAATATGCCGTCACATGTCTGATATTGTTCTGACCGAAGCCACCTTTTTGATACATGGCGTTTATCTGAGATTCTTCCTGAAATATACCCGCATTTGGGACATTCCTGTATCCATGAGTGCATTGTGCTTCTCTGCATCTCCGCCGGCCGCAGATCCAGATCCGGCCCTCCGCCAAATGTATTCGTGCTTGCAAGCACGTTGTATTCATTGACTGCATGGCAGATCGCGCATGTTTCTTTCTCTTGCATAAACGTCGTCATGGCAATTCGTCCTCCTATCAAGATTCTTCCAATGTTTTTCCGTATTCGTACAGGATTCATTTGTACATGATTTATTCACACATGATTTATTCGTACAGGATTCATACATGTACAGGGCTTCCACATTCGGCATGGCTCTTATTCCCGGGGATTTCTGTCGTTACCCGGGAAAAAGCACCCAACCCTTTCGTTTATATATGACTGGAACCAACTGACTATACATATACCTGAAGTGCTTCTTTTTGCTTACGCTTCAGGCATTCCGCTGTCAGATTGACCCAGCTTATGCAATGGTCCAGGATGATGGAATCCGAAGTGATAACGTTTTCTTTCCCATAAAGTTCCCTGTCGACATCTCTTAGAATCTGGATGTCCAGGTCAAAGGAATAGTCTTCGCCGATTTCCGCCATGCAGGTCTTCAGACGCCCTGAGTTGGATACAGGCTGGTCGAGCAGTATATTGACTCTGCTGACTCCCACCTCCTGCAACAGTTCAAACAGTATGCGGATGGCGTCCTCTGTCTCCGTAATCAACCGGTAAGTACCACGGAGCGCCGCCAGATCCCGGATTGTTCCATCCATGCAGGAAAATAGAATGGAATCGCTGAGCAGAACTTCCAGGGTGATGATTGTATTGAAACCGTCGATCCAGACCTCCCTGCCGGACATCGTTTGTGCTGTCATTGCAACCTGCTTCTTTTGTCTGTTCTCGATCTGCGCCTGCGTGGCAACGCAGCGCATAATGGCAAGACGCTGGCGCTCCGAGAGCAGATAGTGATTTCCGACAAAGGTCGTGGACTGCTTCAGATCATAGCCTTCATTAATGAGGTAGCAGACGTGGCGTGAGGCAGTCCGCATTATTTCCAGTGCCTGCGGGGAGAAGTTCTTCACATCCTCCGGCACAAAACCTCGCTTTGCATCCATGGTTGTATCTCCTGAAGAGGGGCTGCATCAAATGCAAGCCCGCATCATTTGAGGGGAAAGCCTGCTGAAAAGGGACGGGCAGGCAGAGGACTCACTCTGTCTATACCGTCCCCTTTTGGTCCGTCAGCCTTTTCCAAAATGACA
>OCTX012192871.1_pt1 | contig 11432 bp, 13 predicted proteins | sample 1539691 | NCBI WGS metagenome assembly OCTX01 (sample SAMN02144231, study PRJEB22623) | gut metagenome | biome: sheep rumen | host: Ovis aries | place: New Zealand | reverse complement strand
TTCGTACCTTTGCAGCCGAATCAGTGTCTTGGTCACAGATACTGCTGGATATCAGCGTTGAAGATGAAGCACGATCACCATATTGTTTCCACGAGCCGCCACCATATTATATATGGTGGTGACCCCCTCTTTTGCGCCCAGCCCTCATGACCTCCAAAGCTCTACTCATCGACAGGCGAAACGAGGCCCTTATGGGCAAATAATTAAATAAATTAAATTGTCACTTATCAACTGTCAATTTTCAACTATCAACTAAATAAAATGAACGTAATAAAAACATCAATAGATGGCGTACTCATCATAGCCCCCGCATATTTCTAATGATATATTCTTATGCTGAACAATTATATAGAAGTTATTGATCGGATGCATTCCTATAGTTCCATGATGGATAAGATTTCAAGGATGTCCTATCTCCGAGGCGAACAAAATCGTTTAGAGGAGATGAGTCGTCAATTGTTTCTCTCCTATAGAATCAAGGGGTACCTTACTCAAGAAGAGATTAGATGTGCAATTCAGATTCGGGAAATGATAACATCAGTCCAAGTTGAGGGTGAAAAGACAAATGCAGAGTTTAATAAGGAATGGTGGAAAGAGTTTAATAAGGAATTGGCAAAAACAATACTCAATTTAGGTAGGTAAACTTTGCACCGCCTATAAAGTAAGGAGATAAAATAATGAAAACGACAATACCTTCACAGACTTCTGAGATGACCACAGTAGATGCATTGTGGGTAACTCATACAAGGCCAGACAAAAGCTGTCCGCAAGGCACTTACAGAACGTCTTCTGGCCGAACAGGATAAGACCAAAGTCCAAAAAACGATGGTTAGAGAAAGTCTGACAAGAGCCTTTGACGAGCTCCATTCTGGTAGGGTTCATCACGATGCTCGTAAACTCTTTGCAGAGTAGATACTATGAGTAATATAGTGAAGATGACCTTTATGATGGGATAATGGGTGTATACGAAGAAAATATCATTCCGATTAAGATTTCGCATTTGGCGGAGTATGTTTCCAGGGTGAAGCGCATCTCGCTAGACGATGCCTTGGTGTACATCTATGTCAATCCGATGTATGAGCGGCTCTATGATGAGAATGCCAAGTGGTGGTACCTGAGCACCGAGGCTCTTTACGAGGAGTTTGAACTCCGGCGTAGCCGTCAGCAGATGGCAGTGCCCAAAGAAGTGTTTGAATTCTACACCTATTGCCTGGAGAATTTTGCAACGCTTAAGCAGATAAGTGGAATGCGTGCCTGGGTGATTTTCAAGGAGTCAGGTGCTGACGACTATGTCACCAGTAACTACGACTTACTTCATACCCAGGGACTGGAGTATATATTAGATGACATTGAGCGGTATATAAATAGGAGAAAGAGATGATCCAACTATATCATGGCTCAACAGTAGCGGTGCGGAAGCCCTCTCTGCGCCCGGGTCGTCCGAATGCCGACTTCGGTAAGGGATTTTATACCACGAGTAACTACGAACAGGCCGTGCGCTGGGCTCATATCAAGCAGGAGCGGGAAGAAGCCACCAGGGCGGTGGTCAGCGTCTATGAGTTCGATGAAACGTTGCTTGACAATCCGGATTTGAATATTCGTAAGTTCACCGGTGCCGATGAGCCTTGGCTCTATTTTGTGACCGACTGCCGCAAATCCCGTGGACACAATTATGATTTGGTACAGGGTCCTGTGGCAAACGATAAGGTCTTCACCACAGTGAACCTGTTCGAGAGTGGCGTGCTGAGTGCCGAGGCGGCTATCCTGCAACTTAAGGCCTACAAGACTTACGATCAGTTGTCGTTCCATACGACACGCGTTATTGTGGCGTTGAAGTTTGTTGAAGCAACAGAGGTCTGACATCCAATCAAATCGGACTGACGTGATGGAGCAACAAGTAAAGGGTGGCTGATGTTTCATGAACTGAAATACTATAAACAACCATCCAAGACCTTTGATGGTCTTAGGATACCTTAATGTTTGAGCGACAGGAGGAGCGGTTAAGCCTCTCACCATGTGGGGATGAGGTTTGGAGAGGGGAGGTACCCTCCTTAGGCAAGGAGGGGCGGGTGGTTGTGAAAAAGATCTTTTTTCTTATTTAAGTCGATATATCCGTGAATAACTTCATGGGCAAGTTTGAGTGTTAAATACATCGTTGCAGAAAAACGGCATAATCCTTGCAAATATCGAATTAAATGCTTATTTTTTAACCGATAAGTCAAGATAGGAGAAATAGCTTATGATGACGAAAGAAGAAGCATTGCGTCGCTTTAAGGCTGCCAAACAGACAAAGATAAATGCCGTAGCAGCTCTTGAAGAGAAAATGAAGCAGGCCTACGAGGAACGTACTGGATTGAAAGCCAACTATGTTGTAACGCTATGAATAGACTCTCTTATGCCTGATACAACAAAACATATATGGCCCCATAACAACCTAATAGATATGGAGGAGGTTATTCGAAATGAAAATTTCTGGCTTTTAACCTCTTGCTTTGGCAACTTCCAGAAGAAATCGATAGTGATGACATAACATGTATGGACTTTTGGACTGGTGAAGGTTGTAAAGCATATACCATTGGGAAAAGATCAACAGCGTCTGAGGCCATGATACCAATGTAAAGGAATATCCTCATTCGCACTTACCTGTCCTATCTCCAAGTGGTTTCCTGCTAACGATAAATAGTTGAAGTAGCCTTCAGCTATCAACAATCTTGGCTATTTAAATCCAAACAGAAATTTTAAGATAACTAAATAGATGTTTTAAAGGCCTTCGCTCGGCCTCTAGTCGCTTGTTTGTGCAAGAACGTTAAGGTCAGCATTTTGTGGCTATACATCAGAAAAAAACTACAAATTATCTATTTGCTTTTGGGCATGTGGATATAGGTTATACTTTAAGGACGACATTGAATTATTGTTAAATAACAAAAAAAGTTAAGCACGAAGAGCCGTATGACGGGAGATCGTCAAGCACGATTCTGTGAGAAGAGAAGGTGAAGACTCTCTCCTTTTTGGCCAAATAATTCTGATAACGATGGATCTGAATATTAACGACTTTAAATTATTAGGTATAGAATGCTTGAGATACTTTATGCAATTTGTTGATCAAGCTCAAATAGAAGAAAGTAAAATTTCTAAATTAACGCAGAATCAAAAAGCAAGGTTTGGCTTCTATTTCTACATGTTGGAAATGGTAACAGGAGTGTCTGATCTGCCAGATATTGCTGACATGATATCAGATACGGATTTTAATTATCATTTTTATGAAGACAAAAGTCAAGATGAAGGAATAGATGCTGTATTTGTAAATGATGAAGATAGAAAGATACAACTCTTCAGTTTCAAATATCGTGAGAGTTTTAATCCTGATCAGCAGCAAAGAAAAAATGAATTAGTAGAGTCAGTAAAATTCCTTACTGATATTCGAACTCGTGATTTTAGTCATACAGCAGGTAAGACAAGGCTATTTCTGGAGATCATAACAGAGAAATTCTTTGATGATTATCAACCTTGGTCTATAGAGTTGTTTTTTATATCAAATGACACGAGATCAATAGATGATAATGATGCGAACATAGTGAATTTTAAGAAATGGTTAGGTCTTAAAGTTAAGTTTATTTGTTTAGAGGATATAGCAAAATCTTTATTGTCAGATCATGATCCCATCAATGCGGAACTAGTGATGGATAATGATGCATTAATGTCCTATAAAGAATCAAAACTCTCTTCAGATACATCTTATATTTTGCGTTTGTCTCTAATAGACCTAATCAGAATAACTTGTGATGATGAACATTTCAGAAAAAGAATGGATAATTATGACAAGGAAGATTTGGCAGAAGCACATATATCATATAATGCTCTCTCTGATAACGTGAGAGGCTTTATCTTAAAATCAGAATACAATAAAAATATATATACGACATTAGAGAAGGAACCTTCAAAGTTCTTTATGTATAATAACGGTATTACTATTATTGCTTCCGATGTTAAAGTCGTGCCTTTTCCTAATGGTTCGAGATCCCAAGTCGTTATCACAAACTTACAGGTTTTAAATGGAGGTCAGACTCTTAGAACAATTCATAATTATAATGAAAAGAATAAATCTGCAGGGTTGGAGAATCTCCAAAAGGCTGAGATACTTGTAAGGGTGTTCAAGGTGACAGATAAATTACTGATGAATAGAATAGCAGAATTTACAAATAGTCAGAATGCTATTTCAAACCGTGACTTAAAGTCAATAAGCTCAGATCAAATAAAATTAGAAAAGTATCTGGAGGCCTTTGATATCCATTATATAAGAAAGAATGGAGATGTTGGTTTAAGTGGCTTTGGTAAAAATTTTAGTTATATAATCTCGATGGAGAAACTTGGACAGATACTATATGCAGTTAAAGGAAATCCAGAAAATGCAACAAATAAAAAACGAGCAATTTTTGATGGTGATTATAACCGATTATTTAGATCTGACGATTTGCTGACTGATAGAACAGTAGCATTGATAAAAGATTACTTTGAGGTGAAAAAGAAATACAAGCAGATTACCTCAAAGAAAGCATCTGAGCAAAAGGTGTTCTATTTCTTGTATATTAAATATAATACGAATATGAATATTACTGAGATAATCAGAAAATTTGGATTATTAATGGAATCGTATAAAGAATTAGATAGTTATGGGCAAAGCAGGCTATTATTAAAATCCACATTCAAAAATGATATAGATTCCAAATTTAATATTACTAGAACAACGGACAGTTAATATCTTTGGTTATATTGGTTTATGAGTAAGTAATAATTATCTGTCCGTTAATATAATGATTCATACAGAAAGAATACCTCATCTTCTTAAGTATATGGGATCAAAAAGAGAGATCCTTTCTTATATAAATAAAGCTGTTGAGGAATTACAAACAAATAGTTCGTGCTTCTGCGATTTGTTTTCTGGTACGGCAGTTGTTTCTGCTGCTTTTTTAGATAAATATGATATTATATCTAACGATATTCAGCAGTATTCAAGCATATTTGCCCATACATATTCTGCCAATATAGCAGAGAATGTTGATGGCAACTTTAGGGATATTGTTGTTGATAAGGCAAAATACTTGGTGAATGAGTTCTACGTAAGGTATCCTCAGTACCATTTTGATTATTCAGGAGTTAGAGATTATGAGGATTTATTTGATTTAGAAAGAAAGCAACAAAGGCTAATAGATGAGGAGTTTGATTTAGGTTTTTCTTTGTTCGCAAAGAATTATTCAGGCACCTATTGGTCTTATGAACAATGCGTATGGATTGACTCGATAAGGGCTGTCGCTGAAGAATATAAAGATTCAGTGGGATATTATGCTATATTGTCTTCACTCATATTTGCAATGTCCTACACTTCTCAAAGTACAGGTCATTTTGCGCAATTTAGAGACGTTACGCGCCATAATGTTGAGGACATCTTGTTGTATAGGAGAAAAGACATTCTATCTTTATTTATAAAAAAATTAGACGAGTTGGTGTCACTCTTGGATACGACTCCTATTCACTCTATGACAGTTACTTCCTTAGATTATATGGATTGCCTACGCATTATCCCCAATAATTCTATTGTATATGCAGATCCTCCATATAGTAATGTTCATTATTCTCGTTTTTATCATGTGATTGAGACCTTGGTACGATACGATCATCCCCATTTGGAATATAAGGGGCGTTACCGTGATGACCGACATCAGTCTCCATTCGATAAGAGGAAAGAGGTTACTAATGCATTTCAATTATTATTTAAGGCTGTGAATGAAAGGAAATCTCATTTAATACTTAGCTATAGTGATAATGGACTTGTCAGGTATGATGAACTATTGGAAATTGGAAAGCAAACCATAGGTGATCATTATGATATTTCATTTAAAGAGAAGAACTATACCCATAGCAAAATGGGTAGGTCAGATGAAAACCGTTTAGATGTTAATGAACTTTTATTCTCATTTAAGAGGCGGTAATATGGGAAAAAGGGTATTGAATCTTTCTAAATTGAAAACATCCTGGACAAAGTATGATATTGTTCAGGTACTTGATGTTGTGTATAGTGTTGATACCATCCAGAAATATCTGAAAGGTGAGGCCTCTATCAATGAGCCTATTCTTAAATCTTTTCTCGGAATAAATAGTTTAAATGATCCGATTCCATCTTATTGGATAGATATTCAAAAATATACTGATAAAGAAAAGAAATTGTTTGCTTTAGCAGCTCTTTTGTTTACACATTATGATGTCATAGATCAATTTGCCCATTTCTTCTCTAAAGGAAACATGAAAGGGGTTGCGATTATTACAAAGGATAAAGCATCTACGAATCTAAGAAGCGCCTTGGTTAATTCTGGTGCTACAGATCCTTCAAATAGACGTCAGTCAGAGGTTCCATACGATTTTACTCCTCTTATTACTAATTATAATATTGGACCTCTCTTTAAACGTGTTATGCTTCAGCGATTTGAAGTTTGCGGATTAAAAGACCCAGAAGATGATGTTTTCTATTCTCTTTGTTATGATAATCATTTCCCTGCTGTTTTAAGTCTTACCGAAGATCAATTCCGTGATTGGTTGGAGGGCTTATCTCCTATAAAGGGTACCTATATAGAAAATTTGTGCGTAGATCGTTTCTTGTGCATAAATTCTGAAATAAGTCTTTCGTTCAATAATTCGCGTGAGATATATTTCTTAGGTGAGAATGGAGATGGAAAATCAGTTTTTTTAATGGCACTTTATCTTGCCTTTAATGGCTATAAGGTGAGAAATGAGATGGATAAGACGAATATCGGACGTGTTCTTTCCATTTTAGACAGAAATGGAAAGTTGGAAGGTAGTGATAATAGAGAGCATGAGTATTCACCATCCATACAGAATAAGTTGCAAAATATTTATGCATATGGCACTCACAGAGGAAGATACAGTTCTGATGATTATGAAGAATATGGATTTATGACCTTGTTTAGTAATGATTTGTCGCTTATTAATCCAGAACAATGGATTAAGGATTTGTCATTAGATCAGACTAAACAGAAAGACCAAATAATAGGATTAGAGGCGTTAAAACAGGTAATTGATAAAGTGTTGGATAAAGATGTTACCATAGAAATTGATGGAAGTCGAGTAATATTCGTAGAAAGAGGATATCGGGAAAGTATAGATGAGTTGTCTGAAGGTTATAGAAGTATGATTATATTTGTTTGTGATTTGATATATAGGCTTTTGTACAATAATCCTCAGACTGATAATCTTTTCAATATTCCGGCTGTCGTACTTATTGATGAGATAGATGAGCATCTTCATTTGAAATGGCAGCGTGTAATCGTAAGAAGAATGCGTGAGATATTTCCCAATATTCAGTTTATTATGACGACTCATAGTCCAACAATCATTCAGGGTGCTTCAGATGATGCCATTATTTTTAGAGCTTACAGAGAAAATGGAATAACGAAAGTCAGTGATCCTTATTATAAGGTGGAACTCAATGACATGATGATGAATTCATTGATTACATCGTCATTGTTTGGATTAGAAGACTCCAGGATGGGCGAAAATAACGATAATTCTGATACAAGTGATAATTATGTATTATATCGTATCAACAAGAAAGTCCATGAAGAATTAGATGCTCAGAAGAAAAACGGCAAGACTTTCTTGAAAGACGAAGAAATAGACGCAATTATCGACGAGGTGTTGAAAGAGAAGTCATATGAGAAAAATTGAGAAGGACTTGACTGATATACCAAAATCCCTTGTAGTTGCAGAAAAGCAGTTAACTCACAAGCGGAGAAAAGAACTTATTACTAAAGGGGTTTATATTGATGAATCGGTATATAACTCTCGATACAAGACTCAAGATGTAAAAGACAAATTGAATAACCTTTATCACCATAAGTGTGCATATTGTGAGGATCATGCCGAACAAACTCATGTAGATCATTATCGCCCTAAGAAAGATTACTTTTGGTTGGCTTACAGTTGGGATAATCTGATATGTAGTTGCCCAACGTGCAATCAGTTTAAATGTAATAATTTTGAGATAGAAGGGGAAAAGGCGACTCCTCCTAAGGTTACTGATAATCTGAGTGACATCAATACATGGTCATCTAATAAATACGATCGCCAAGAGAAACCTATGTTGCTTAACCCTGAGAGAGATGAGTTGACTAATGTGTTCCTTTTTGACATGGAAGGACATATTAAAGGAAATAATAATCCTCGGGCAGACTATACAATTGAAATTTGTCATTTGGATAGAAATGATTTAGTTGATGGAAGACGGAAGATCGTAGATGATTACCGTAAAGCAATTGAGGCAGAGTTTTTTAATGCTTCAACTGTGGACGAACGAAAGTATGCGATTAAGGTGTTGACAAGAGATTTTTTACGCAAAGCGAGAGACTCAACTAATACATTTATTGCATATCGTAATGCTGCTTTAGAGTGGTTAGACAATATCGTCAAAGAGGTTGTACAAGTTCCTAAGGACGAATTGCTTTCTGAGGCGAAGTGAAGAAGGAAACTTTTAGCAAGTGTATTTATGAATTGTCGCTAATATTAGGATAGTTCCTTGTGTTCGAGCGTTTATTCCAGAGTGAGAGTCAACCTTATAACCTCTCAGTTGAGAAATTCCTCTATAGAAAAATTATGCTAACTCTACAGCAACAATACATATCAGAATGGTATGACGGTTTTGTGAACGATAACTCTAATAGTATATGTTAGACAAAATTGCAAAGATTATTTCAGAAAAGGGAATTGATGCTTTGAGTCCAGAAGAGTTGGAAGCATTAAAAGATATCACTAGAGGAAGTGGCGATATTCATGCATTCTTATCAAACATCAGGTTTGAAGATATAGAAGCTAAGCGTGAACAATTCAGAGCCATTAATTTAAAGAAATGCAGCAATGAGGAGTTGATCAAGTCAGTTATGGATATTGTATCCTTTGATTATGCGGGGTCTTCGTTGGGGGTGATAATGCCTAGTTTTGGAACATATCCAACTGATACTAAATTATATAGAATAAGGAAATTAAAAGAGGAAGACAATTTAATTCCATTGAAGACATTATCCAAAGAACAGGATGCTTGGAATCCGCCGTCAGAATGTGTAACAGAATTAGGGCGGCTAAACGATAAAGGTGAATCCCTCTTGTATACATCTCTTGATCCTAACACTCCTGTTGAGGAAATGAATATCAAGGATGGTGAGTGTTTCCTCTTAATAGTGTATAAAGCAAAACGAGATTTAAAAGTCGCATACATCGGTTATTGGAAAGATCATCCCGAATTATCAAGAGAAGAGAATCTGAAAATGCGAATGATTCATAATATCCTAAACGATATCTTTACTAAGGATGTTGGCCAGGGTACGGAATATCTCTATCGTGCATCAGCCAGAATCGCGAAAGACTATTTTGACTGTCCTCCAGAAATGCAGGATGCGTGGTGTTATTCGTCTATCGCTTCTAAACGGGGGTATAACATTTGCTTTAGACCAGAGAATGCAAGAGATATATTGGAACTGTTAGGTGTTCAGATTTGTACAGTTGATCGAAGTGACAATTCTACATACACCTATCATTGTCAAGCGGTTGCTGTTTGGAATACTTTCAAAAGCATGTTCGTCTATTATCCAGTGGATTCTCCTGAGTGTCAGAATCTTTTCCCCGAGATACAAGCATCTCTCCAGAAGAATATTGGGGCGACAAGTTAATTCCACGAAGTGAGAATGATGACAAACAAAGTCAGCATAAGGTAATTGATAAAATATTCCAAGATATAAAATAGAATAGATAAAGGTCCCGCTCGGCTCTGCCGCTTGCTTAAGCAAAGAAGGTTTAGCTCTACAGCCGTAGGGAAAGTCAACCTTTTAGGCCAGCGCTCGACTTTGTCGCTTATTCGAGTTTGCAAGTCTTAAGAATTGGTTGCTAACGAAACAACAAAATGAACATCATTACATATGGATCTAAAAGTAATTGGCATCAGAAATGCTAGCGAATCAATGGAGCGTTTGTTGATTCGAGTAGTTAAAGATTGTAATTTACGTGGTTACATGGTCATAGACAACACATATGAAGGTAACGGTGAGTTGTCGAATGTTAATAGACATGTGTATGTGTTTCCTAACTATGAGGTAACTGAGGGTAGTATTGTCAGGCTATATACACGTCGAGGTACAAATAAAGAGACTGATGGAACTTTTGGGAAAACAGAAACAGTAAAATATTATAATTTCTATTGGGGGTTTGATGATGGATGTACGGTATGGAATAAGGAAGGAGATACACCCTATATACTCCATTATGACGAAGTTGAACCTGTAGGTTTTGAGTGATTCTTTTATGAAAGAGTTTGTCACTACTTATTCAAATTGGATTTCCTTTTTGGGAGTTATCGTTACTGTTTTGGGTTTTATCATTACAGTATGCCAATTGCTTTCTGTTGGAAGAAAGGTAAAAAAGGTAGAAAAGGCAACAAAAATTCGAATAGAAAACACCTTGAATTTGGTAGTAATTGTTGAGATGGTTAATCAGATAGGGTCTCTACAAGATAATCTAAGGAAGAAAGAATGGGAAATGTCAATATTTAAAATGTCATCCCTTCATGTATCTCTGTCGGGGATAATTACCAAAAAGATAACTACAGACAATGTTCGTCCTGATTTTTCACGTTGTGTTTCGAGGATTACCTCAGATTTAAGTATATTACGTGACTATCAGAATCAAATACCAAACGATAATGATGTAAGATCAATGCTTAAAAATTTGGATATTCTCTTAGAAAACTTAAAATTGATTGAACAAAAACTTAAATAAGTAATAATATGAATGCAGTAGATATACTAGGATTGTTGCAACGACTTACGCAAAAGACAGAAAGAGGGGAGTGCCCGTGGCAAGATACAGGTAACGGTCTTCGGCTTTTCCTTAAAACTGGAAGTATCAGTTTTTCATATTTTTTTGATGAAATGGTACAGGGTTATGATTATACAATGAAATTGTATGACACAACCGAGCAGTTTGCATATTATCATGTTGATCAGGGAGATGATTATCGCGAAGATTTGTATCAGGCATTTGAAAAGCTGAAAAATGCAATTGAGAATTGGAAGGCTGAAGTGATAAATGGAAAGATTAAGAGTTTGTTTGATGAATTGGCTTAATAATGTTCTTTGGCCTTCGGTATTTCTATGCGCCAGCCGATAAAAAAACATGGCTCACCCCGCAGGGGCACAGGCTTTGTGAGCCATACCAAAACCCTGATGAAGGGTGGCATGCCCCCGGAGTCAGTTACGCTCCTTCCATATAGGGAAGGGCTCGGGTTAGGTGGATGTCTCTTTCTTACTTTCTCTGCGCCAGAGAAAGTTAAACATCGTTATGATATAAAAGAAAAAAATCTCTTTGAAAGAGAATCA
>OCTX012127559.1_pt1 | contig 11433 bp, 11 predicted proteins | sample 1539691 | NCBI WGS metagenome assembly OCTX01 (sample SAMN02144231, study PRJEB22623) | gut metagenome | biome: sheep rumen | host: Ovis aries | place: New Zealand | reverse complement strand
AGGTCGTGCTTTGCGCTCTGCTGGTGGCTCTCGGGATAGAGGGGATGCGGAGCCTTCACCGTGCGCTCTATGTCCTCGCCTATGTACAGGGGCCTGGCAGAGGCATGCTGGTTCCACCACCCTATGAGCGTGGCATAGTCGGCAGCCTTGTGTCCTATCTCCCAGTAAAGCTGTGGTACACAGTAGTCTAACCATCCGTTGTTAATCCAAAGCAGCACGTCGGCGTACAGGTCGTCATAGTTCTGCAGCCCGTTGGTATTGCTGCCTATGGGCGAGTTCTTCTTGTTGCGGTAGATGCCGAATGGCGATATGCCCACCTTCACCCAGGGCTTGGCGCGGTGTATGGTCTCATAGAACTGCTTGATGAAGAGGTTCACGTTGTGGCGCCTCCAGTCGCCGCGGTCCTGTATGCCGTTGTTGTACTGCCTGTACTGCACGTCGTCGGGTATGGGCAGCCCTGCCACCGGGTAGGGGTAGAAGTAGTCGTCCATGTGTATGCCGTCAACGTCGTAGCGGGTCACGATGTCGAGCCCCACCTGGCAGATGTATTCCCTGTTCTCAGGTATTCCGGGGTTGAGAATCTCCAGCCCGTCGTAGTCGAAGCAGCGCTCGGGATGCTCTATGAGCACGTGGTTCACCGAGAGCGACGTCGTTCCCTTCGTCTTTGCCCTGTATGGGTTGATCCATGCGTGCAGCTCCATGCCTCTTGCGTGGCACTGGTCTATCATCCACTGCAGCGGGTCCCAGTACGGCTGGGGTGCTTTTCCCTGCTGTCCTGTCAGGAACCGGCTCCATGGCTCTATGCTGCTGGGGTAGAAGGCGTCGCACTCGGGCCTGACCTGGAAGATGATGGCATTGACACCCATGCTCTGCAGCTCGTCGAGCTGTGTGGTCAGGGTTCGCTGCATGGCTTCGGTGCTCATTCCCTGGAACTGTCCGTTCACGGTCTGTATCCATGCCCCTCGGAACTCGCGTTTCACTTGTGCTGTGGCTGCCGTGGCCAGTGCAGCCAGCAGCATCACCATTGATAGTATTCTCTTTTTCATTTCAGATATTGGTATATGTCGTTTGTCCAGTCTTCTCCGTTCACTGTGCAGAAGGTCCTGATACCTATCTGGCTGGCCACTGCGGCGTTCCTGGGCCCGTCGTCGAGGAACAGGCATTCGTCGGGCGGTGTCTGCTCGGCCATGAGCACCTTCCTGAATATCTCCTCCGACGGTTTCATCACCTTCAGCTCATAGCTCAGGTACATGGCGTCGAAGTAGTGGCTGGCCGGGTGTCCGTGCCCGTCGAAGCGTGTGCTCTCCACCCACTCCATCATATACGGGTTGGTGTTCGACAGCAGCAACAGCCTGTATCCCTGCCTGCGCAGCCTGTCCAGTGCGTCGAGGTTTCTCTGCGGCACCTCCTTGGCATATCCCTGCCAGGCGTGTGCGCAGTCATCGTGCGTCAGCTGGCGGCCTGTCAGCCGCTGCAGCTCTTGCCGGAATGTCTCGGCGTCTATGCGTCCTCCCTCCAGGTCGCCGAAGATGCCCTCCTGTGTATATGCGTCCAAGCGCATGGCGGCATCGCTCAGTCCCAGTTTCTCAAATCGCCTTACCGCCTGTGACTGGTCGAGCGTGATGATGACGCCGCCGAGGTCGAAGATGACAGTCTTAATCATTCAGTGTATTTGTGTTTTATGTTTCCGCTCAGTATATCTGTGGTTTGTTTCTGCGTGCCTCTTCTATGGAGAGCAGCTGTTGCTGCTGCTGGCCGTACTGTTCCCGCAGCCTGGCGTATGTCTCGTCCAGTTCCTGCCTCAGCTGTCGCTGGTCGCTCATGAGGCGCTGCGCCACTATGGGGTTCTGCGACGCGTCCTTCATCCACACCACGGGCCCTCCATACACGGGGGCTATCTTCAGTGCCACATGCAGCTGGCTGGTGGTGGCTCCGCCTATCATGATGGGTATGTCGAGCCCTGCCTGTCGCAGAGCCGTCGCCACGTTCACCATCTCTTCCAGGCTGGGTGTGATGAGTCCCGACAGGCCTATCATGTCCACGTGCTCCTGGCGTGCCTTCTCAACGATTTCTTCTGCCGGCACCATGACGCCCATGTCTATGACCTCATATCCGTTGCAGGCCATGACCACTCCCACAATGTTCTTTCCTATGTCGTGCACGTCGCCCTTCACCGTTGCCAGCAGCACCTTTGGCCTGCCCGTGGCAGTGGGCTCGGCGGCCAGCTCGGTGTTTTCCTCTCCCATGAGCAGTTCCACTGCCTGCTTCATGGTCCTTGCCGCCTTCACTACCTGGGGCAGGAACATGCGTCCCTCGCCGAAGCGCCGCCCCACCTCGTTCATGGCGTCCATCAGCGGTCCTTCGATGACGCTGACGGCCCTGCCGTATCGTCCCATTGCCTCGTGCAGGTCGGCAGGCAGGGTCGTTGCGTCGCCCTTGATGAGTGCCTGCTGCAGGCGCTCCTCCAGCGTTTGTGCGTCGGCCTGCGGTGTGCCGCTGCCGCTCTTCTCCGCGCCTTGCGGCCCTGTCGGTGCCTGTGTGGCCTGCCGTGCCGCCTCCTCGGCCAAGCGCTCCGTGGCATCGGGCCGACGGTTCAGCACTACGTCCTCTATAGCCTGCAGTAATGGTGCAGGTATGTCGTCGTATATCACTTTAGACGAAGGATTTACGATGCCGAAGTCCATACCAGCCTGTATGGCATGGTACAGGAACACGGCATGCATGGCCTCGCGCAGGTAGTTGTTTCCGCGGAATGCAAACGACAGGTTGCTCACGCCTCCGCTGACGTGTGCTCCCTTGAGGTGCTGCCTTATCCATGCCGTGGCGCGTATGAAGTCCAGTGCGTATGCGTTGTGCTCCTCCATGCCGGTGGCAATGGTCAGTATGTTTGGGTCGAAGATGATGTCGCCCGGATCCATGCCCGCCTGCTGCGTCAGCAGCCGGTATGAGCGCTCGGCTATGGCTATGCGCCGCTCGTAGGTGGTGGCCTGTCCCTGCTCGTCGAAGCACATCACCACCACGGCGGCTCCCATGCGCTTCACCTGTCGTGCGTGGCTCAGGAACACCTCCTCGCCCTCCTTCAGCGAGATGCTGTTCACGATGCCCTTTCCCTGCAGGCACTTCAGTCCGGCGGTGATGACGCGCCAGTCGCTGCTGTCCACCATCACGGGCACACGGGCTATGTCGGGGTCCGTGGCCATGAGGTTCAGGAAGTGTACCATCTCTGCCGGTGCATCGAGCAGGCTGTCGTCCATGTTCACGTCTATGACCATGGCTCCGTCATCCACCTGCTTGCGTGCTATCTGCAGTGCCTCGTCGTAGTGTTTCTCGTTGATGAGGCGGAGGAACTTCCTCGACCCGGCCACGTTGCAGCGCTCACCAACGTTGGTGAAGGGTGACTGGTGGAGGGTGGAGGGTGACGGGTTGAGGGCGGAGGGTATTTCCAGCAGTTCCAGGCCGCTGAGCCACAAGGAGGTGGGTTTCGGTGCCGGACGGCGGGGGATCTTATAGCCGGCGGCATCCTTCACCAGCGGCGCGTAGCGTGCTATGAAGTCGGGCGTGGTGCCGCAGCATCCGCCCACGATATTCACCAGCTGCCGGTCTATGAACTCGGCTATCTGCGGCGCCATCGAGTCCGGCGTCTCGTCGTATAGCCCCAGCTCGTTGGGCAGTCCGGCATTGGGATATGCGCTGACGTAGTATGGAGCCTTTCGAGCCAGCTCGCTCAGGTACGGCAGCATCTGCTTGGCGCCAAACGAGCAGTTCAGCCCCACTGAGAACACGGGGAACGAGCTCACCGATGCCAGGAAGGCTTCGAGTGTCTGTCCCGACAGTGTCCGACCTGCGGCGTCGCTGATGGTGACGCTGAGCATCAGCGGCACCTCTCTTCCCGTCTGCTCTGCCACGTGCATGGCGGCATGCAGGGCTGCCTTGGCGTTCAGCGTGTCGAAAATGGTCTCTATGAGCAGGGCGTCCACCCCACCCTCCATGAGCGCCTCCATCTGCTCGGTGTATGCACTGAACAACTGGTCGTAGGTCAGGTCGCGCCGTGCGGGGTCGCTGACGTCGGGCGACATGGAGCAGGTCTTGTTCGTGGGGCCCACCGACCCGGCCACGAAGCGTGGCTTCCCAGGAGTGCTGTAGCGGTCGGCGGCGGCCCTTGCCACCAGTGCTCCCTGCCGATTCATTTCTTTAACAAGATTCCCTAAGTGATAGTCGCTCTGCGATATACGCTGTGCATTGAACGTGTTCGTAGTGATGATGTCGGCCCCTGCCTGCAGGTATCGCTCGTGTATGTTGCCCACCACGTCGGGGCGTGTCAGGTTCAGCACGTCGTTGTTGCCCTTTTGGCTGAAGAGCGTAGTGACGGCCTCCCGGGGTGTGAAGTCCTTCTCCTCCAGGCCGTATTCCTGAATGAGCGAACCCATCGCCCCGTCGAGTATGAGCACCCGCTCGCTGATGATATCCTGTAGCTTCATCACTCAAAAACTCATAAACTTAAAAGCTCAAACACTCCTCACTTTCATCGCGCGGTCCATTTCGCGCCGGTCCTCCTTGTCCTTCAGCGTCTGCCGCTTGTCGTAGGCTTTCTTTCCCTTGCACAGTGCCAGGTCTACCTTTGCCCTTCCGTTCTGGTCGATGAAGATGAGCGTCGGCACGATGGTATATCCTGTCTGCTTCGTGGCGCTCTCCAGGCGGTTTATCTCCCTCCGCGTCAGCAGCAGCTTGCGGTCGCGCTTCTGCTCATGGTTGTTATACGAGCCGTAGAAATAGGGGCTCACCGACATTCCCTTCACCCACAGCTCTCCGCGGATGATGGTGCAATAGGTGTCGACGAGCGATGCCTTTCCCGCCCTGATTGACTTTATCTCCGTTCCCGTGAGCACGATGCCGGCGGTGAACTCCTCTATGAAGAAATACTCAAATGCCGCCTTGCGGTTCTTTATCTGTACGGGGCTCTTCTTGCGTAGCTCCTGTTCTGCTTTGTTCATTCTGTCACCACGAATTTCTCTATGTTCTCGTCAATATACTGTGCCACCTGCTGCGTCAGTTCCTCCTCGTTCTCCACGAACCAGTCGTCGTAGTCGTCGAACTGCGGGAATCGCTCGAAGAGGGCCATGAACTCCTCGTCCGTGCAGTCGCGTTCTATCTCCTCGCGGTGCTGCAGCCACAGCGTGTGCACCTCGTAGAGCCGTTTCGACAGCTCGCGCATGTGCCACATCTTGTTCAGTGCCTTGGCAAAGGGATTCTTGAAGATGAAGGGCCCATAACCATTGTGTATCAGCTGTATAAAGCCCCCTTCCATCACCTCTCCGTGCAGTGTGTCCCAGCAGAGCAGCGTCATCTGGTCGGCGTTCAGCTGTTCCATTGTCTCGGCCGTGGGCTCTCCGCCTATGGCCTGTCGCAGCGCGTCCACCACCACCTGCACGAAGGCGTCCATGCCCTCCAGTGCCGCCTGGCTCAGTGCTGCGTCCTTTACCTTAATCTGCATCATACAAATATAAATTTGTGCAAAGGTACATTATTTTTTTCATTCGGCAAAATATTGGCCGCAATTATGTCGGAAATATGTTGCACTACTTGCACTACTTGCACCTACGTTAACCTTTGTTGAGATTTATCTTGCACCGCCGGCATTTTCCGCCCCGCGGCCCCCGCTTTCTAAAATGCGGGCCGCTTTTGAAAAAATCCCATATCGTTTTTTTTCACGAGAGGGCCGCTAATGAAAAAATGCGGCCCCCACGTGAAAATGTATATTTATGCATTTCCACCCATCGGTCACATCCTGTTAACATCCGTTAGCAGCACTGCTTTTTTTCAGCATTAACACATTGCCCTTCAGCTCGTTCCGCAGCACTTAGGTGCAAGTAGTGCAACATTTTTCAGCGTATAAAAAATGCCTCTGCTTTATTATAACAATGTGGGGAAAGAGCGTTAAACCTCCCCCACCTTCCGGCGCATACGGCAGAAGGAGCAGGAATAATCAAAATAGCAGAAGGAATAGAATAAAATAATTGGCCAAAAGTTTGGTTGGCAACTAAAAAACAGTTACTTTTGCATTCAAATACGTATAATACCATATGGGGACAAAGGATAAGTTGATGATATGAATACAATGACTTACAAGGGTTATCTGGGCTCTGTGGCTTACAGCGAAAAGGACAATGTCTTCTTTGGTAAAATAGAAGGGATAAACGGTCTGGTCAATTCGAGGGGGAAAGTGTGAAAGAACTGACTGATGCTTTCCACGAGGCTGTGGACGATTATCTGGCCTATTGCAAAGACGAGGGTATAGAACCCGACAAAAGCTATTCGGGTGTACTGAACGTCAGGCTCACGCCTGCCATCCACAGAAAGATTGCTATGTTGGCTCGTCAGGCAGGACAGACTCTGAATGCTTATATAAAAGAGACATTAGAGGAAAAAGTGGAGTCGGTCGTTGCGATGTGACAGGCTCTTCTTCAACTGCACCCTGTCTTACTCCTTCTATGCCGATGCGCTGCTATTGTATCAGCAGGGTCGGATTCTGAATAACTATCTCTTTTCCGGAAACAGCCATGAAAGTGATAGGTTTTACTCGTAATGGTGACGGACTTATGCGCATTGTCCTGACGCAGTGAGGAGTTCAGATTTCTCAAAACGCACCTTGCCCATACGTTCGTAGAGCGCACGCCCCAAATGATAGACTTTTGTCTGCAGTAATTCGGGCATATAACCATCAGGATTGGTGTCGGCTTGCTGTGCATTCTCAATTGCATTGAGCATCAATGGCAGATACTTGATATAATAATAGCCGCCCTTCTCTATCTTGTCAAGAGCCTGCTTAGCATCTTTGGCTGTCTGAATGCCGAGGTCTGTCAAATCAGCCCGCTTGTGATACAGAAGCCATATTTCAATGCAGGGATTACTGATGACCAAATGCCAGTTGTCCTTCTGAGCGCAGAATGCATGTAGTTCCTCGATCTGCTCCTGCGGCCAACGGTCAACATCGATGAAGCTACTATTGGGATATTGAGATTGGCTTGGGCAATCTGTTTGATCTTGATAGCATGTTTTTTCTATCAAGCATCAGCTCAAGAAAAAAGGTAGGATTCTACCTGATGAAAGATTATGGCGAGTAGTGAATGAGAGCAAGCAAACAGAAGCCTACACTTGTTGAGACTATTGACTACTGCAAACGTGAACATGTTGACACTCTGCTTGTCAGTGAGCTGAGCCGTGTGGGTCGCAATGCTTTCGAGGTACTTGCAACAGTGAAGGGTTTAGTTGACCATAAGATTAACTTGTACATGCAAAAGGAGCAACTAACTTTACTTGATGACAACGGTGAGCCGACACTTTTTGCACCGATTATGATTGCAACCCTCTCGACATGTGCACAGCTGGAACGTGACAGTATCAGTTTTCGCCTCAACAGTGGACGTAAGCAGTACGTAGAGAAAGGAGGTCAGTTAGGACGTAAGAAGGGTAGTGTTAAGACCAAGGAGCAGAAGGAAAAACAGTACAAAGAAGTGCTTACCTATCTACGTAAAGACTACTCCATCCGTGTGACCGCCAAACTCTGTAACGTCAGTGTTGCGACTGTACAAAGACTGAAAACAGAATTTGAGCTATGACTAATAGGCATCGATTTGCAAAAATATCATAAAATTAACAATATATTGAGCGTTCTTCCAGAAAAAAAGCGTATCTTTGGGGCGCAGTTCTGAATAGTGCTGTGACATATTGAAGAAAGCGCATTTCGCTTATTCTGACCGTGTGAACTTGCCAAATCACCTAATCGGACTTGTCCGATGTAATATCAGAATAATGGGAAGAACGCTCTCTTGGTTTGTATTCCGTATGCACGAAATACTCCAAGTGGGGTTTGTTGTTCTCTTATCTGTATTACAAGGGAAGGCAAGCCCTACACGGAGGATAGGAGGATGGAGACTCCACTTCTCTTTGTATGCCATTGGAACTATTATTATTTGTACCGAAACATGAGTCTCACAGGTGCATATTCAAGAATTATGAATTGTAGATATTGTGGGAAAAAAGTAGAAAGAGGACAAAAGTATTGTCCTCATTGTGGCGAACCAATACATCGCAATCCATGTAATGGCACTCAGGTAGATGCATCTGAAATCCTAAAATCTGGCGTAAATGCAGGAATCGATGGGTTTGGCAAGGGATGGAAGCAAGGAACAAAACTTGCTGACAATCTAAATGACGCATCAGAAAAACATCCGAGAGCTACAATGGCAGTAGGTGGTATTTTTTTCTTCTTGGCTGGACTCCTCATTCTTAAAATGGGCATGGAAGAATATGGTGTGTGGGGTGTTCTGTTCTTTTGGGCAATGTCTGCTTTTTGTTGGTATAGATTCTACCATTTGGGAAAGAAATAACCTTTTCGGATAACACAGAGAACAATGAAAGAACATATCAGATTTCTTTGGGGTGTGATTTTGTCCATATTATGTTTTTTTGCTTGCACTAACAAACAAGAAGACATTGAACTGTTTCTCAAAAAAGAGATAGTAAAGGAGTTCGCAAATAAGGGAATTGATGCTAAGATTCTAAAAAACAGTCTAAAATTAGTCTCCGACGGTGAAGGCAAGTTCAAAGGTAGCGTGAGTGTTGTTATTGACAATGAGGTTTATGAGCATGATTTGTCTGTTTTGATTGAAGAAGAATCTGTACAATGGCAGATGGAAGAAACCGAAGCATCGGTAAAGAAACGTGCTCAAAAAAGAGAAGAACTTCAACGGCAAGAAGCCCAACGTCAAGAAATGGCGCAAAGGAGGCAAGAAGAAGCACAGAGAAGGGAAGAGGAAATGCGTATAGAACAAGAGGAGACCCAAAGGAGAGAAGAGGCGGCTCAAAGGAGAGAGATAGAGCATCAAACCAAGATATATCAAGAATTGCAAAGGATTGACGAGATTAAGAGCCAACTTCCAACATTGTTCGCAAGGTGGATGATTGCCGTACAGAGTAATAACTATAATTCTGACGTTTATTATTTGCATACAATAAATGATTTAATAGATGAAGCCGATAGATTGTACTATAGTTTGAGTTGGGACCAATCTATTGACAAGCAGGCACTAAATAAAGACAAGCGCGATTTCCATGATTGGTGTGACGACATGATACACCGAATATCATTGGCAAGATACAATTATTAACCTTCAAATAAGTATAAACTATGGCATTTTGTAGTAATTGTGGTAATGAACTGAAAGATGGGGCAAAGTTCTGCCCCAAGTGTGGAACAAAAACAAATGTGGCTCCAGCACCTGTAGAGTACAGTAGCGATGATGAGGAAGAGGAATATGAGGAGTTGGGCATCGGCTGGAAAATCCTAATTCTCTTAATATTTCCAGTAGGCTTTGGAGTTTACAACTCAAATTGGGAAAATCAGCCATACAAAGCACATTCTGCAATAGTATGGACAATTTGGGGGTGGTTAGCATCTTTAGCTCTTCAGATATATTTTTATTATACTCAGACAAATCACACATATTACTATTACTAAATATGGGAAAGCGATGTCCTTATTGCAGAACGATAATAGAAGATAATAGCATGTTCTGCCCTGAATGTGGGAAAGAATATCCTAAAGGGAAAACATGTTCGTTTTGTGGTGCTGCCATTAGCGATGATGATGTTTTCTGCCAGAACTGTGGCGTAGTTGTTTCTAAGGGAAAGGCTTGTCCTCATTGTCGAGCAGCTCTCGATGAAGGTGACATGTTCTGCCCAAATTGTGGTGCGAAAATTGAGAAAGAAGAGGAAGCCCCCCAAAGTAGTAATGCCAAAGATACATCCCAAAACAAACAGGTAAAGGCAGAAATCAAACAAGACATTCCAAAGGCTGTTGTAACTCCACAAGTAAAACCTATCGAGCCTTCAACAAGTGAAAAAGTGATTGGAGAATTAGAGCAGTCAAATGACTTTTCAGAAGGAACAAGTAAAAGCAAGATTGGCAAATACGTCATTATATCTCTCATTGCTTTGGCTTTAATCGGTGGAGGTGTGTTTTTCTTTCTAAGCAGGTTGAATGGCACAAGTAATAATTGGGAATCAAAAGGAGAAATAGTGACATCTGTACCAACTGGAAGTAAAACGCTCTATGGCACTATTGGCGAACATGCTATTACAATGGAACTTAATTTTGAAGCATCTAATGTAGATGGCTCTTTGTATTATAACAAATATGGCCCCAGTAACAAGCTGTTTGTATCAGGCTCCTTGCATAACAACGAGATTGAACTAAAAGAGCATAACATGGATGGGATGGAGACAGGCCGTTATAGCGGTAAATACTTAAACGGCTCTATTCAAGGAAAGTATACCAACTATAAAGGTGATGTCTATTCGTTTTATTTGTCTGAGACAGAAGGAGAGCCTCTACAATCAACTGAAATAGCAGAAGAAAACAATGATGTTGAAATGCCGACAATTCAAATGATTTCTAAGTTCTTTGATGATTTGGAAAACGGAAAATCAAACGCATTGATTGATTATGGCTTTACATTGGTTGACAAACAAGCGAAGATGAAAGAATTTGAAGATTATGATGAAGTCATAAAAGAGGTGTACTCCCTCAATTACAAGGACGATGGTCACATGAAGATAACCTATGTGTATGCGAAGAATTACGGAAATCCATCCATGACCATAGAATGTGACGACAAATCTTGGGGCGAATTAAAACGTGTAGCTGAAAACTATTTGAAACCATATGGGAATTATTATTTCATTCTGAATGAGCGCAGGGAAAGCTTTATAGGTTTTTACCAAAATGGTACTATAACCATTACTTTAGAAGATAGTATCTCATGGTAGAATTATGGTAAAATAGTATACTATTTTCATTGATGACATCAATATTCAAGACTGAGGTAGGAATAAATCCTATCTCAGTTTTTCTTCATATTCGGCAATCTCCTTGTCGAGCTTTTCTTGTTCTGCCTCGTACTCCTTTTGACGTTGTTCTCGTTGGAGTTTAAGGCGTTCAAGGTGTTTACGGTTGTTAGTCTCAACAGCTTTGCTGTGATGAACTACATAACATTCTTGGCAACATGGAACTGCTGACGCTGCCTAAGACAGCCTTCCTGGCATCGGGCACCATAGCGCCCGACGTGGTGCTGCGATGCTATGACTGGGCGACGGGCGAGCATGAGGGCTGCGTGGTGAGCGGTTTCAGCAGCAAACTGGAGCAAGATGTGCTGCACTTCCTGCTGAAAGCCAAGACTCCCGTCATCATGGTGCTGGCCCGACGATTGTACAAAGAAATACCTGCAGAACTGAAAGCGCCGTTGGAGCAGGGCCGCCTGCTCATCATCTCCACGACGGCTGCTGTCCGCCAGTCGCGCACTACAGCCCTTGCCCGCAACCGCTACATCTGCGAAATGGCCGACCACATCATGATGGTAGGCGTGACAGAAGACA
>OCTX012022496.1_pt1 | contig 11433 bp, 9 predicted proteins | sample 1539691 | NCBI WGS metagenome assembly OCTX01 (sample SAMN02144231, study PRJEB22623) | gut metagenome | biome: sheep rumen | host: Ovis aries | place: New Zealand | reverse complement strand
AGGATGCCCAGGCAATCGTTTATGGTTCAACCTATATCGGAAACCTCTCTTCCACAAGCCACGTCGCACAATCAACTCCGGCTTCGTGTCTTTCGAATGGATAGCCGCCATGTTATTGTGTCGCTGGAGTTTCGAGAGTTTATCCATCAATACCTATAGGCTATTAGTTGATTACCATCTAAATATATTGGACGTCCTTGAGGGTATTTTTCCAAGACATGATTATATCTTGTTTCTTCCATAAACCTCTTCCTGTCATCCTCAATAATCTTATCTATATTGATATTACCAAGTGTGACTTCCTCATCAAAGAAATAGCATAGGTATCTGTCATGATGCGGGTCACGATAACCCGTTTTTATCATCTGGGCTTTTGACATCTCACCAATATTCTTGACCCGGAACACCTTATAGATTTCTTTATGCCCTTCACCTATTATATATAATATAACAAACTTGGCATGTTTTATCTCATCACGACTCTTAACCACACCCCCATGCACATCTTTACCTATTCGAACATTATAGGCATCGTCTCGTTTTCCGCCCTCTCTACTAAGAATCCATCTAATGTGATCTTCACCATTGACTGCACCAATCAAGAATGATGTATCTGGATAATTCTCCAAATAATGCATTGTCATAAACTTCTTTGGAATCTCCATACTGGCATGAGGTACAACCACAGGCAACTTGTCATAAGGCAACTCTCCTAACGGACATAGTTCAACATGGAAGTTTTGTCTTAGTTGGAAAAGCAGAGCCTCATTCTCTTCACGTACTTCAGCTCTCAGTTCTGCTTCTTTAGTCTTATCAGTTAACGCTATCTTCTCAGGCTTTCTTAATGCCAAAGAAAAATACTGCTGATTATCCTTGTCGTCAAAAGGACGGAACACCTTACCTAATACAGACTGGAAATGCTCTTTGACATATAACTCTGCATCTACATCTTCGTGAGCAGTCATAGCATAGAAAGTAAAGTGCTCTTTTAGCATCTCCTGTATTTGACTGCGGAACAACAGTCTTGCCTTGTTTCGCCAAGCCACTTTCGCAGACTCCTTGTTTCGCCCATATAAGGCCAACACAAACAGAAAGTTAACATCATAATGAGCCAACAAGAATGTATCTCTGTCAAACAACCTGTTTTCAAACTGTCGGTTCAAATGATAAGGCGTCTTATCTGTTGTCAAGTGAATGTCGTCCTTCTTCTCCAGTTCATTCTGCTGAGCCGAGATGAAGAAATTAGGAATCACGTTATATCCCTCTGTCACTTCATCGCGTAGTTTGATATGACCTCTTTGATCAATCTCGCTACCATCATTAAACAAGTCAATATTCCATTGAACCACATTCCTTGCGTATGTAAACTGCTTATATATAGACTCTTTCGACAGATTACGGCCTCGCTTGTAGTATTTCGAGTCACCTATATAATAGATATCCTCGTCACTTTCATCATTCACCAATTCACGATATTGGTACATGTGGTCAACCACCTTACCATCTTCCTGATCAATTAATTCTTTGGGCAACTTCTGATCGCCAGTAATCAGTTCGTCAATGATGGCTTCAAAGACAACGTGGAAACTCTTAACCATCAGATACTCCCTCCTGTCCACATTCATGGTTACGTGAGAGGGACAGGCAAAGAAATCAAAGCACAGATTCCATAGTTCCAGTGCCTTATCCGAGAAATACTTATATTTAATCTGCCGGAGTCGTCTGACACCAAAGCCCTTCAGATAGGTATTAAACTTCTCCCCTTTTATCAGGGGAAAGTTCACGTTCATAATCACGGGCAGTCCATAAGTATCATTGATGTAATAGAGAATGCTGTAATAGATTACCAACAACTCTTCATCAAAATTTATCTTACGCTTTCTGTTGACAGGATTCAAATATACAACCGACTGCGACGAATGTTCATTTTGAATGATAGCCTGCGAATGGGAGATTGTTCTTGTCCAATTGATCTTGTTATAACCTGCATGCAAATTCTTGACGATAAACATCACGAACTGCTGATTATCCCTGTTCCATTGTTGGAGTGCCAACAGGATATCCAAAAACGTGTTTGCTTTTCTTTTTCTCGAATGTCCGACTACTGGCATTTGCTTATAAAGCACGATAGATGGCATCTTCTTCTTTCCACCGAAACGATCATACTCATGCTCCTTAAACACACAGATTGCCCTGTATATCCAAATAGAAAGATTGTAGATAAACTCACGTTCTATTGTTGTCAACTCCTCGCACTTGTCAAGAACAATCAAATCACGAGGAGGAATATGCCCAAACACCAATTCCTGACCGAATTCCCCTTCAAGTAACACCTTGGGAAGAACAAACACACAATCGTCCACCTCCGGGCAGAAGAAATACCCCACACGGCTCAGGCTCACTTTGCCTTCCGCGTCGTGTTGGATATCAAGGCTTAGAGCCATCTTGCTCACATCCTCGTATGCATATTGATATTCTTCTATCAGAATTCTCATGATTTCTCCTTATCGTTGTCTCCTCTCTCCCTGTACCTGACACTTACCCTCTTGACGAACTAGACAGAATTTCTTTCGAGTTACTTTCTCGTTCCTAATCGTCCTTATAGAGTATCATTTTATTCTCCTTGTCCATGTTGCGTATTGATAATCTTTGTCAGATTTTATGTCTTGTCAGCAATCTTGTCAATCCTAATATTCCAACCTGCGTTGTTTACAGCTTCAATAAACTTGCCTATATTGTCGATGCCAAATTGTGTTGACAAGTATATTTTTTCTTCATTAGCCAACATGAATTCTACTGCTCGTTTGTTGGTATCTTTGGAATCCTTGGTTCGTTTTATGAACTCTTCTTCTGTTTCTACCAAATGTTGAACGACACCTTTCAGTCCTAAACCATTCCATGCTTGTGCAATTTCATTGGCATCTTTGTCAGAGTGAGCATCAATGTATAATCTAAACGCCTCACGGGTCATTTGCGCTTTGTTCAGATTATCTTTATTATTTACGCGATAACTTGAATGATCATATTTCCTTTTTGCACTGGGTGTGATACCATCTTGTTGAGTTGCATCAGCAGCAGTATTCTCAAATGGCTCGACTTCCAAGTCCTGAAGAAATTTAATAACCATATCGGTATTTATAGATCCATCATTATGGAAGAATTTGCGGAAAGCAAGCATACCTCCATTTTCATCTTGAAATGCCTTATGTCCGCTTTCATTGTCTTTAAACACATCATTCCATAAATAGAAGATAACTTTACTTACAAAGGTGTCTGCAGAGATTATGCCATCCTTAGCCTTTGCAAAGAAATAACCAAGTTTTTTGTCTTCAGATTGATTAGAATACTCTATTATATCATTTATAGTATCAAGGAAAGACCACCAATCGTATTGATCGCCGTCAACTTCTATTACATAATTCTTTTTCGCATCAGCTATTGGAATATATTTCCAATCCCAGCGACGCTTAAAGGCAGAATCAATGGGGAACAGGCTTTGGTCGCTGGTGTTCATCGTGGCCCAGATATACAGATTATTAGGCAAAAGCAATATTTCGCCTTTTCTGATTTTTACAGCAACCTCTTCTGCACTCATACCACAGACGGCAGGGGCATTCAAGAACGGCATATCGGCAAACGCCTTTGCCAACTGCTTCTGCAAATCCTTATCGGCTACAATAGGATATTCCGAGAAACCATCTTCACCACGATCCAGCAACTGGAATAAATCGCCAAATATCTGTGCACAGTTTCCACGATTGATTTCCTCAACAACCAAGTACACCTCTTCCGCAGCCTTGCCTTCATCAGCCTTAGCAAATTGCTTCCATGCCTTGATATATGCCTGTAGGAAAGCCTGCTCAACAAATTCATACACGATGCGGTCTTCCGTCATAGGATTCCCATCTGCATCCTTTACCTCCACTGCTTTTTCTCCATAAGTGGAATAGATAGGAACCTTTTTCGTCGTCGGTTTATATGCGCCCACAAACGTCGAGTAGTCACTATCCGGATGGAATGTCGTACGAATCACCTCCTTCCCATTAGTCAGTTTCTTTATCTCATGCGACTTTCCTGTACCAGGCGCACCATAGTAGATTTGAAGGAGAGGTCTATTTATTCTTTTTTGCGTTATAGATTCAGCTCGTGTTTCAGCAGGAATTAAGGCTTTCCACTCTTCTGAACGGTTCTTGCTCTTTACATTATTTTTATACACCATCGGAGCAGAAGGATTAACAACCACTGCACTGAAATACAGCTCCGATTGATTCTTTATTGAAATATCATAAACAAACCAACATCCCTCAGAACTGCATCCCAATAGTTTTTGCATTAAGTCAATACATGATTGATTTGCAATATTATTATATTTTATATATGGAGCATAACTTATCAATAATCTTCCATCATGACTCTTTGAGTGCTCACGAACAAGCAATAAGACATATTGACCATTATCAACTTTCTTTTTATTAACAAATATATCCTCAAAAACAGCACAAGTTACGACATCTCTATCGGAACTTCCTTTAGAAACATCAAGATTATCAAGGTCTGTAATACTTTTATATGTCATGCCAATTACCATATCCACAACTTCCTGCTTAAAGTCATCAATACGGCAATCTCTTGATTTGTTCTGTCCTATAGATGTACCCCATGCTGGAGTAGCTGTTTGTCCTTCAATTCTTGAATTAAAGAACATAGAAGTAATGTCAATTTTCATAATAACTGCCAAAATATATGGTTCAACAATATACCGACTAAATTCACATCCCAACCATTACCTGCTCTTCTACCTAATTTAGTGTAATTCTGAGTTGGAGGAAATTGTATTTCATTATTTACGCCATCCATGCGGAAACCCATCAATCGAAAATGCTCTTCCAAAGATAGTTTCCTAAAACGCTCCTCACCATTTTGCATTGGTTCAATAATACGAATAACATTATGTTCAGGAGGGGTCACAGTCATACAGATTCTGTCTGTTCTTATTTTACGATTATAAATATCATAACATAACGGCTCGGCCACATCAAAGACATCATTGTGATGTATTTCATGAATACGAGCAATTTGTTTTTGCGTTTTATACAATTCTGGAGAAGGATTAGGATCTAAAAAATCTGCCAAATATCCTTGTAAAGGTTCTTCTGGCGGAACCATGTTAAAATTCTCAGGCAATTGTCCCAAATATCCAAATATCCAAAGACGCTCTCGCGTTTGTGGAACTCCGTAATCTTTTGAATTTAACACAGCAAATCTCGTATCGTATCCAATTCTATGTAATTCATCAAGAATAATCTCAAAAGTTGCACGCATTTTACCAGTTAACAACCCTTTTACATTCTCTAAAAGAATATATTGAGGCTGTTTGACTTCGCATATTCTTATGATATCTCCAAAAAGAGTACCACGCCCCCGTTCATCCTCTTGTCCTTGTCTCTTTCCTACTGTTGAAAACGGCTGACATGGGAATCCACCCGTGAACAAATCAAAATCAGGGCACTGACGATTATTGTTGGGATCAAGCTTCGTTATGTCGCCCAAATTTCGCACGTTAGGGAAATTGTAATGGTATAACTCTATTGCATCTTCATCTACCTCTGAATATCCAACAATTCTATGCCGAACTCCAGAACGTCTTAGTCCGAAAGTAGCTCCACCATATCCAGCAAAGCCTTCAAAAACTCTTATAACATTATGTCTTGGTAATCTATGCATTATTTTTTTTGTAATTATCAAAATGAACTGCCAACAAATCCCTATCTGGCAGAAATCGCTTTGGCATTATCAGTTTTCTATGATTAATACTCTTTATATACTCCTTTGTAGAAGAATACACACTATCTAATTTTGCTCCAAAAAATTCGTCTGAAACAAATATCTCATAATCAGGCGAGATGCCTATTAAATTTTCATCATACGCTTTATGGAAGAGTACATTAAGGCATAAGCCGTTTTGTGGGTTAGTCCTGTTTGCCTCATCTTTAGTCCAACCGACGATATGACTGGCTTCGAGAAGAGACTTATTGTTAATTCCTGTAATACAGCAACAGTTATTGTATGAAGACAAGACAGTCCTTCTAAAGAAATCTTGATTAATCCTTCTCATAACTTCCTGCTTTCGTTCTTTTCCTTTAGGTAAATTATTAAGATCTATTGTCTCGGTTAGAGATTCCTCAAGTCCTTTCTGCTTATATTTAGCAATCAAGACTTCCGCATCAATTGCTAACTTATCCCAATGACCAAAATACTTATTCCAAACAACTTCATCAAGTTTTCCTGTATGTCCTAAGCCTCCAACGCCTCTTGCTTTCATCTGAGGGTCAAAACTGGCAATATTTCCAACTTTACGGACTATAGCTCCAGGCGTGCGGCCAAGCAACTTCCCCAACTCCTTTACAAATTGCTTTGTTGCTGAGAATTGTCCAAAAGGATTCCGACAATACTCATAGAGTACTATCGTTATCTGTTCTTCCGTCCAATAATCGCTTTTCTTTGCCATTTTTTCTTTAAGTTCTCGTTTTTGACTTAACCACTAACTACTTTGCAGTTACCCACTAAGTGTAATAGAGTTTCCCACTAACTCAAAGAGGGGCATGCTTTTATGATTCTCACCTTACTCTACTAATTAATCATTAATGGTTTTCTCTTCGCTATTTACTATTGTGACTAATGCTTGTTTATTCCTCAGAAGGAAACCATATATGGGATTCAATTTTGCATTCTTGAGGGATTTGTCGTATTCCGTTATCAGATTATTTACGGATTCCTTTAAGGTTTTACCCTCAATATATGACACAAGTCCTTTGGTCGCACATCTTACAAAAATATCCTCATAAGCAGGAACTACCCATGCTTGGTTATTATATCCCACATAACCTAAAACATACGACTCTTTAAATTCCTTTCCAATGCCGTTTGCAGAATAGCATGCAAAAGTGTAAAATACGGAACTATAAAAGTTTTTTACGTTATCATTTGCTTGTATATAAACATCTTTACCGCACAGAAGAGTATCATCTGTTCCATGAGAAAATGCGGAAAACACATACTCGTCTGCTTCTGATGTGTAATTGTTAACATTATCTTTCGTTAAATTGCCAGAAGTCAAAGACTCATAATCAAAGCCCTTATCCACAGCGACCTCACGAATTTTGTCGTGACATGACTGGAAAAAATGTCCAAGTACTTTGTCTTCGTTGTCACAAGCTATAAATATGGGATTATTCATGATGCTCTTTTTTCATTAACTCAATGGTAAGATTGACCAAGTCTTGTGTAAATTCTTTCCCTTTTGGCGTATCTTTTCGAACTTCATCCAACATTTGGTTTAGAGAAATGGTCTCTCCACCTGTAGAAACCGCAAATATATCGTCATGATTACCTGGCTGTGCCATAATCCAGCGCTCTAAAGCATTGGATAAAGAATAGTTCATGTCTGCATCTGCTTGCTTAACCAGTTCCACCATTTTGTCAGTTGATTCAACTTTATCGCGGATTGCATACGTCTTTAGATTTATCAAACTGAAAAATTCTGAAGTTTTTTCATCTAACCCTGTCCAAATAATAACAGGAATTTGATATGACAAGTTCCGTAACGAGGCAAGTGTTCTGTAACCACTCTCTCCACCCGATAATTTTAGGTCAAGCAATAGAATGACCTTATTTCCTAAAGACTCCTTTATAGCAGCTATCGCATCTGAAGCCTTTTTGAAAAGTTTGACTTCAGCAAAAGCCTGGCCAAGTTTTACAATAATGGGATGATTACTTTTTAATTCATCATCTACGATGTATACTTTGGTTGCTGATTTTTCCATATTGCTTATTTGTTAAAGGGTAATGTTATTAAAAATGTTGCGCCATGTTCTGCATATTCAGGTTCTACGACCTTAATCTCACCATTCAGTGCTTCTATACGTTTTTTTACAGTAAACAAGCCAATACCTGCGCCACCTTGATTCTGAGTTGTTGTTTTGAATATCTCAAAAATACTTTCCCAATCTTCTCGAGGAATACCACAACCATTATCGGAGAAGCGTATTGACATTTTGTCTTCTTCGATGAATCCAGTACACTTTATGACAGGACTGGCCGTTTCACGTAAGGCCTTCATAGAATTTGAAATTAAATTCTCAAATATATCCTCAAAGAATTTACGATTATGAGTTATCTTTAATTCCTGAGAATATTCTAAGATGGTTTTAATGCCTTTTGCTTCAAATCTGTCTTTATAAATTACATTGAACAAATATTTTATAAGACTAAACACCTCAAAGGTTTCAAAGTCACTTCCAGAGCTTGCATAACTAAGCATGAATTTAACCCCTATGCTCAGTTTCTCCATTTCACGATAGATATTTGTTGCATAGTCCTTAAAAAGGCTGTCGTAAGCAGGATTGGGGAAATCGGTTTTGAAGAATTCAGCCATTGCTTTGATATTACCAATAGTTGTCTTTACCATATGTGACAACTCGGCAGCATAATCTTGCAGAGACAATAGGCTCAAGAACAAATCCTCTTTACGTTCCGAGTCTTCCTTTAGTTTTTCATATTGCTTAATCCCTTTGTTGACATGTCTTTGGACACTCCTCGCCTTTCTGTCAATTTCAGATAGTCGTGATTTTACTTCAGGTGAAGCACCTTCTGACATTTGGGAGATAATGCCAGAAATTTGTGTTAACTGATTGTTTGCATCAACAAGTCTGTTAATTGTTCTTGTGGCATCCTTTTTCTTTTCGAATGCCAAAAACTTTTCCAATGCTTGTATCTGATCAATGATATATTGCTTTAATTCACTATATTCTTTGCATTCAATGAAATCCTGCCTGTTAGTCGCATCTTTTATCTTTGGATTATCTTCCTTTGTGATGTTTAGATATCCGATGAGGTTATTCGAACTAATTTTGTCAAAGAAACCAGAATACCTTCTTTTGTCAATTCCCAGAATGTCGCGTTTTTTCTCTAAACTCGACTCGTTTTCAGCAAAGGGGGTCGTAATGATGCCATCTCTATAAATGATAATACCATCAATTCTGTCACCTTTATAGGCTGTTTTATATTTACGGATTTCATTTTTATCTAAATAGAAAAATTCCATCGAAACAGGGCCAAAGCTTCTTACGTCAGAAACGCCGACTTGGATTGCTTCTGTTTTTTCGTCAAAATATAAATACTCTTGACCTTTGTGTCCATCTTTTTCTATGGCGTTCAATTTATAGTGATGAGCTGTTGCAATATTAAAATCATTCAAAACTTCCCTTTCCGAATAATCAGAGAATTCGTTACTTTTTACTATAATCTGAAATGGATAGGTTGGCTTCAAAATTGGAGATACCAACTTCGATAATTCTGAATAGGCACGTTCCACATCAGAAACTGACCATGTCTGTTCAACAAGACCTAATTCAATTTTAATAGTAGTGCCATGTTCTTCTCTGTCACAGTTTTCTATCCAACAGTTATTCTCAATTTCTGTGAAGAAAATATTCTTCTTCACATTTTTCTTTACTTGGGTGTTTGCTAATTCGTCATACTTACTCCAATCCAATTCCAAAATAATTTTGCGTGTCGTCCCCTTTTGAGTAGTTTCAATCTTTACTTTGGATCCAAGCTTCTCAACGGCAAACCGTCCCACGCCTTTTTCTCCAACTACTTTACGATTGTATGGTGCAGGAGAGACGCTTTGAGCCCTTTTACTATTAGTGCCAATAACCATCCACTTATAACGTATATCATTCAAGGACATTCCAAGTCCGTCATCCTTGATATTAATATAGCTATCTTCTGTGAGAGTATTCACGTTGTGAAACTCTAAAATGACACTATCAGAATTGGCGTCATAACAATTTTTCACCAGCTCAAACAAAGCAGTGATTCGGTCAGTAATCAATTCACGCCCTAGTAACCTAAACGTGCTGACATCAAAATTGAATTTCAATTTAAACGGTTCTGCCATAACTCAATATTTTTTCAAACACAGCCTTAGCCAATAGTGGTGGTACTGCATTGCCGATTTGTTGTTGTATATGCATCAAACTTCCCTTAAAGATAAACTTATCAGGGAAACTTTGCAGACGTGCAGCTTCTCTGACTGACAATCCTCTATCTTGGAATGGATGTATCAGCATGTTCTTTCGATAATTCGAAATAACTACCGACGGCTCATCAGCCCTCAATCGTCTATATATGCCACTATGACAATTCTGCTTATTTGCATAGTTTTGCATCAGGTCATCGGGTATAGACCTCCAATTTTGGCCTTGCTTTATATAGGCATAACGCTCTATGACATAATCAGCGTTACGAGACACATAGTTTTGCCGACTTCGCTTAGAACCTTTACGCATCATTCGCGCATATCGACTTGCTTTGTTTGCTGGTAATTTATATGATAACGTATCTACTTGCTGACCATTCGTAAGATCAGGTAAGTCTCCAATAGCATCATTGACAGTAACCTTTGTCTCAAAAGACTCTGGAAATTCAAACTGTATACCAAGTCGATTACCAACCATAAAGAAACGATTCCTATGCTGAGGTACCCCATAGTCTGAGGCCCAAAGTACTTTAGGGAATACCAAATAACCAATGTTCCTAAAACGCTGTTCTACTAAATGCTGAATCTTTCCTTCCTCAAAATGAGCGAATCCTTCGACATTCTCAAACAAAAACCAGTCTGGCTGGATTTCATTAACAAAACGCAAGAACTCCTCAAATAGTGAATTATTAGGGTTCTTCATGTTTCGAGTCATTGTATTCGATAAAGAAAAACCTTGACATGGTGGTCCTCCAAATACTATCGACACATGCTCATTAGGCAACAAATAATCTCGGGGATTAATATTGTGTATGTCATCCTCTAGAACAAGAGTATTAGGATGGTTATATCTATATGTTTTCGCTGCACTTTTGTCCTTTTCAACGGCAAACCCAACTTGAAAGCCTGCCATTTCGGCTCCCAAGCTTAGTCCTCCAGCTCCACTAAATATATCTATTCCTATAGGCATATCTATTCAGTAATTAGCTCTCGTTTCTCACATCCTACCAACTCTGCAATCTTTGCCAATGTCTGCAAGTCGGGCTGGTGCATGTTGGTACACCATTTACTGACTGTTACTGCAGAAACTCCCAATTGTTCCGCCAACCATTTACTAGTCTTTTGGTTCTCAACAAGAACCACTTTAAGCCGATTAAGAGGTCTTTCGCTCATCTTTATTATATTAAAATCGAGTGCAAATATAATAAAAGATTGTGATATTACCAAACCATTTATCAATGTTTAGCGCAAAAATACAAAATATTATTCAATCATTTCCATAAAGTATAATCTTTCTTCTGTTTTTTATTGATATTTCACTAAAAAACCATAAAAAATGGGCTCCAGAAAACGATTTTTCCTGATTGAAGGTTTTTATTTCAATGGAATTT
>OCTX012269936.1_pt1 | contig 11435 bp, 14 predicted proteins | sample 1539691 | NCBI WGS metagenome assembly OCTX01 (sample SAMN02144231, study PRJEB22623) | gut metagenome | biome: sheep rumen | host: Ovis aries | place: New Zealand | reverse complement strand
TGCTTCTGAGCAGAACCTGGAAGACCCGGCCAAGCAGAAACAGCCAGAGCGCGAGCAGGATTTTGGTCGCGATCTGATAATTGAAAATATCCGGCAGTGCCCGCAGATACGGGTCAAGCCTTGTTTTGATCTGTGAGATTGCATTCATGATCTTTCCTTCTTGCTTTTCTCCGGCCGTCTGCACGGAACAGTCCGCAGTCATGAGCCGGAAGATCTGGTACTCTGAAGTGCAGCGGAAACGGACACAAGGATGAGGACCAGCATGATCTCCTGTACGATCGCCATGGAGATCGCGCTGCCGACCGCTGCCGCGGTACCTGTTTCGTCAGCAGAGCGGATGCTCGCCGCGACCAGGGAACCAAACATCAGCAGTGTCTGTTTATCCATGGAGAAGAAGCCGAAGCCATGGTTCTGTTTAAGGCAGCTGCAGGCGTCCGCGACGTCGCCGACGATTGCCTCATCCGACCCCTGTACGTTCGACAGCACACCGAGAAACGCGAGTTCATGGCCTTTTCCGTAACGGATACCGCTATCGGCAAAACTCTGATACAGCCGCATGGCCTTCTCACATTTTTCCCTCGGATCCCCGTCATAGATGCTGAGCACCTGGCACAGGGAATATTCCGCGTCCTTGTGAAGCGGGAAGGTATCCTTCAGGATCTCGTAGCAGGCTTCTGTTTCCTCCATGATCTGTGAGACACTCTTCGGGGTCATTGCGAGCAGCGCCGCAAAAGCAGTATCGTTATTGTCCACAAGGAAAGGGTGTCTTTCCTTCATCTCTGCCAGCAGTTCTTTCGTTTTTCCGGCAACTGCGGCGGCCTCCTCCTTTATGCCTGCATCAACAATGCTCATGGCGGCAAACGCCATGGCTTCCGATGTAAACAGTCTGCCGTCACGGATGATCTGATAGACTTCCATGGCATCCGCAAGGTGATTTTCTTCACGATTTCCCGGTTCTGCGCGATCCGGCCACACATTTCCTGAATCTTACTGTTCATCTGTCTGAAATCTCCCCTTTTCCATCCCGGAACCTGCCGGTGATCACTGTGCTGTCGGCATCGTCTGCAGACAGCCCGACTGCGATAATATCCTGCAGAACAGCTGCTGAACCTATCATAGCATGCTGAATCGTTTTCACAAAGAGTAACGGCCGGACAAAGAAAAAGGGGATGGATTATTGTCCATCCCCTTTTTCTCACAGGCTCACTCTGAATGTGTATTCGCCGGAGCCTTTCTCAGACTCTTCTCCGTTCGGAAGAATAATTCTGCATCTTGTGCAGGGCGGTACCGTGACCTTCAGTGTGAAGGTTCCGTCTTTTCTTTCCCACTCGGAAGTGATCGGTCCGAACTCGGACTCGAAGGTCCTCCTGGCCCAGGTCAGTCTGTCATCCATGACCGGAGCGATTTTGAACGTCTCATAGCCCGGCGACAGCGGAGCAATTCCGTTAATATTTCTGAACATCCAGTCATCCACACAGCCGAAAGCGTAGTGATTCAGGGAAACGTTCAGCGGTGACCCGTCTTCCTTCGTCGTGATCCAGCTTTCCCAGATGGTCGTTGCGCCGTGATTGACTTCATACAGCCAGGACGGGCATTTCTCCTGGAAGAGCAGGTCATAAGCCTTTTCTGCATAACCGTACTCGCACAGGGTATCCAGAAGAACCGGCGTGCCGAGGAAGCCCGTGTCAAGGCAACCGCCGTTTTCGTCGATCTTCTTCAGTACGGTCTGTATGAACTTTTCTCTCAGATGTTCCGGAATCAGTCCGTAGTGCAGCGGAATGACATAGGCTCCCATAACATCCACCGGCATGCCGCCGTCTTCCGTAATGACACCTTTCTCAAAGGCGCCGAGGATTTTCTCCGCCTTGTCCGCATAATAAGCCCGATCCTCTTCCTTGTGCAAAATTCCGGCAATCTCCGAGACATTGCGCATGGTGACATAGCTGAAAATCTCCGGAATATACTGCTTCCCCTCGCTCAGACTCTGCTGCATGGCTTTGCTGTCCGAAAGCCCGGCTTTGGTCCGGGACGGGATCAGCCATTCGCCATAGTGAAAACCGGTATTCCACAGAAGCTGATCCACTTCCTTCGGAAGCTTCTTGTTCCCGCGGTATTTTGCCGCTGTATAGAGAATGAAATCCGCCCACTTCTTCATGGTATCGTACTGGTCTCTGAGGACTTGTGTATTGCCCGTCAGGTCATACATGGCTTTGGGAACGAGTACGCAGGCATCGCCCCATCCGGCAACGCCGATGCTGCCCTTGAATCCGCCGGCCAGTCCGAGCAGCAGGCCCATGCTCTTATAGGTCTGATTGTGCGGGACAACCATCGGCACAAAGCCGTCTTTTCCCTGATCGGCGCTGACGCTTTTCAGCCATCTGGTCAGAAGGCCTGTCACATCCTCATTCTGCAGTGCAGTCCCTGCGTAGATACCGATATCTCCCGTCCATCCGGCCTTTTCTCTCTGCGGACAGTCGGTCGGGATGGAGATCATGTTGGACCGCTGGGACCAGCGGGTATTCTCGTACAGACGATTCAGTCTGTCATCGGAGCAGCTGAAACTCCCGAGGTTTTTCTTGTCAGTGGACAGCGCGATCGCCATAAAATCATCGGGATTTACTTCCTTAAGCCCGCTGACGCGTATATAGCGGAACCCGTGGAAGGTAAATTTTGCCTCATAGACCTTGTCCCTTCCGTCGCAGACATACTCCACTTTCTGCTCGCACCCTTCACCGACCCCCGCTTCTCCGAGGATATTGTCAAAATAGTTCCCATCCGGATCCGTGGTCTCGAAATGGTCAATGGTGATCGTCGTTCCCTTCGGTGCCGCGACATGAAAACGGACGCGCCCGGCCAGATTTTGCCCGAAATCGATGATTTGCTCGCCCTTCGGAGAGACATAAGCTCTGACCGCCTTCACTTCCGCCGCCGTGCGGACGGGCTCGCCGATCTGGGCATGCAGGTTGTCAGGCGCAGCGCTGCTCTTCTTCACCGCCGCCCAGGCGCTGTCGTCCGTCTGCGGGATGTCCCAGCCGTCAATCTCCCGGTTTGCATCATACTTTTCACCGGCGAAGAGATCGCTGAAGCAGACGGGCCCTGCGGCGCATTTTTCCGATCCATCGGAGCAGAACAGAGCTTCCGTGCCGTCCGCGTATTCCACCTTCAGCTGATAGATGATTGCATGCGGCTTCTTCGCCGTCTTTTTACTCATCGTGGTTGTCGGGCAGAAGTACCATCCGTCCGCCACATACATCCCCAGCACATTCTTTCCTTCCTGCAGAAACGGCGTCACATCATAAGTCTGGTAGGAAAGATATGCGTCGTAGGAGGAATATTCCGGGGCAAAGGTGCGGTCGTCTGCCCGGGTCCCGTTGACGGAAGCTTCATAGATTCCGTGGCAGGTCGCGTACAGTCTGGCTGATTTCACCGGACGGTCCAGCGTGAAGACGCGGCGGAACAGGGTCGGCGCAGGCTGATTGCCGAATCCTTTTTTCCGTTTCATCACGGGAAGCGTCGACTCCACCCAGACCGCTTTCCAGTCACCGGTATTCAATAAGGCAGTCTCAAACCAGGTCTGTCCCGCGGCGGTGCCGCCGTGATTGTCTGTGACCTCCACTTCCCAGCTGTAACGGGTGGAAGAGCTGAGCGGCCGGCCGGCGTAGGTCACGAACGACGTTTTTCCACTCTCGATGACTCCGCTGTCCCAGACCGTCTCCTCTTCGGACCGGACAATGATGTGATAGGACTTCTGCACAGTATCCGGCAGGTCCGTGCGGATTTTCCAGGCAAAATACGGTGTGCCCTCCAGGCCGAGACACTCGGTCATATGATTGGTCAGCAGATTGTAAAGTTCCATGATCCCCCTCCGTATATTTGTTTTATCTTGCTATGCAGTCAGCTGCTTCATATACTTAATTATATGGGAGTCCTGATTCGAAAATTTGCTTTATAGTGCTGAGTTTATTGGATAATCTTGCGGAGGAAATATGTTTGAACAGTATCCTTTGACCCGCTATCAGTTCAAAAGAAGTGATCCGGAAGCGATCATGAACATGCAAAGTGAAGATAAAAGGCGGGATGAAAACTATCAGCCGATGGTACAGGCAGATTTCATCCTCGATGGTTATGCGGATGTGCTGAACTACATCCCCTGTGTGGAGGATGCATGGTATGAAGAAATCCGTCTGCAGGCTTTCTCACATATGTTCACACAGAAAGATTATTTTACCGAAAGGCAGGATCTGGATTCTTATCTGATTCTTTATACGCTGAGCGGAGAGGGAATTCTCAGATATGAGGAGGAAAAATTCAGTCTCTCAACAGGTGATATCGTCTGGATCGACTGCCGCAGACATCATTACTACCGCACAAACGAAGAGAACTGGGAGCACTGCGACCTGCATATCAGCGGCAGACAGGCCGCGCTGTTTTATGATACATTCATGAACAGCGGCTCTGTGCTGGTTCATGAGAATGATCCCGCCCGCTTCCTGCGCTGTCTCACAAATGTCCTGGATGCCTACAGCAACCCGTCCGCAATCCGCAACCCGGCGATCGCGCGGGCACTCCAGGAACTGTGCATGGATCTGATCGAAAAAGCATCCGGAGCCCAGACACATTCAGCAGAGTCTGAACTCCGGATCCAGATGAAAAAATCAATTTCTTTTCTTCACGAGAACTTCCGAAACCCCATCAGCCTGGATGACATGGCATCCAAAGCAAATCTTTCAAAATATCATTTTTCAAGATGCTTCCGGAAACTGACAGGATTCGCCCCGAACGAATACCTGATACAGCTGCGCCTGGATCATGCCAGAATGCTCCTGGAAAGCACCGACCTTCCGATCCGGACCGTCGGAGAAATGAGCGGATTCGCAGATGAAGCCTATTTCTCCCGCCTGTTTCATCAGCGCACCGGCACCAGCGCCAGAGCATACCGGAAAGAGTCACGGGGCTGATTGAGTCACAGGTCCCCTGACTTACTCCTGACTCATTTCCTCAAGAATCGTATCTTCACTTGCTGCCATCGCCTGAAGAGTCATGGAAAGCAGTTTGTCCAGATCCCAGCCCAGCTGATCCGCGCCGCGCTGAATCACTTCTCTGGAGCAGCCGGCCGCAAAGCCCTTGCTCTTATACTTCTTCTTCAGAGATTTCAGCTCCATATCCTTTGTGCTCTTTGACGGCCGCATCAGCGCAGCCGCCCAGATCAGTCCGGTAAGTTCGTCCGCGGCAAACAGCACTTTTTCCATTTCACGCTCAGGCTTCACATCGATAGTCTCTCCGCTGTCGACCGTTATACCGTAACCGTGCGAGCAGACGGCATGAATCATATCCTCACTGACGCCGCCCTCTCTTAAGAGTTCCGGCGCCTTCAGACAATGCTGCTCCGGATACAATTCGAAATCAATGTCATGAAGCAGGCCCACAATGCCCCAGTATTCGGCTTCGTCGCCGTAGCCCAGTTCATTGGCGTACCATTTCATGACCGCCTCAACCGTCAGCGCATGCTGAATATGAAACGGATCTTTATTGTATTTTTTCAGTAAATCAAATGCCGCATCTCTTGTAATCATTCGATCTTCACCCTTTCTTTCAGTGAGTCAGGGGGACAGGTTCACTGACTCTCACTCGCTCCACTCCAGCCAGAAGGATGCAGTAACATCTCCGTCGCCTAAAATTTCCAGAAGCTCCTCTTTCGTAACGTTTGTGATCTTTCCGAGCCGCGTGAAGCTCCAGGTGTTTTCGTCATAATAGATCGTGAGCTGGTCGCCCTGATAAAGAATGATATCGCCGGGCTCCGTTGTGATCTGCTCGTCATTTCGCGGCAGCTCCCAGGGGAGCGGTCCAACCTTTTCAAAGCTTCCGTAATCGTGAAGTTCCAGGTCCAGCCTGCCTTCCTTCAGCTTTTCAAAAAACGCTTCTGCCGAAGAATTCTCCGCAAGCTCCGGATAAAATCTCTTTCCGTTCACTTCCAGAACCAGTTCCGCCGATGGCCACACGACCTCCAACTCCTCTTCCGTTATCATCTCTTCCGCTGCCTTCTCTTCCGTTACCGTTTCTTCCGGTTCATCAACAGTTACCTCAATCTCTCCTGTCCAGTCCTGAATCCCTCCGAATTCATAGATCTGTGTATATCCTATATCAGCCAGTTTTTCAGCCGCCTGTTTGCTCCGGTTGCCGCTTCTGCAGTAGATCAGTATGATCTGGTCAAAATCAGGCAGTTCGGCCGGCATTTCGTCCCCGATACTTTCATTGGGAATCAGAATCGCGCCGGGGATATGGCCGGCATCGTACTCATCCTGCCGCCGCACATCCACAATAACATGACCGTCATCGAGCTGCATCATCTCCTGTGCCTTCTCCTGCGAGATCTGATTGTATTTCAAGGCTGTGTCAGGGCTGTCCACAGGCTGCACAGGCTGAGCACAGCCGGCCAGAAGGAAAAGACCGACCAGAAGAAAAAGACCAAGTATTCTTTTTATCATAACCTCCTCCTTGTAAAGCTGCTTTGTCATCTATCACTGCAAAATTATAAGATTTCGTACTGTGCGATCACCCAGTCATATTGTTTAAGATCCAGATCCCTGCCACAGTATTTACAGGTTTTGCCATCCATTAATGAGAGACTGGCGCCGCAGCCTTTACATTTCAGAACCGAAGGGCCGCAGACAGCCTGTGTTTTACAGCCTGCATCCTTGATCACCATCATCCTCAGTTTCTCATCCCGTTCTTTAATTTTTCCTCTTCTGTATTCCAGAAGGCGAAGCACGGCGCTGACAGTCGCAGTCTGAAGATTTTCATCCGTTTTATACGACTCCATCTTCATTTCCCTGAAGTCAACATCCACAACGTTCCTGTATTTTTCTATCAGTGCGGACAAATCATTATCGGAAAACGCATTGATTTCTGCCGGAGATTCAGCATAATGCACTGCAAACAGTTTGTTCTGCAAGCCTCCGAAAAAGCTTTGGATGGAAAAAAACGGATCCGTCCTGCGAACCTCATCTGCCATCTTCCGTTCCATGTCCTCTTCCTGTTTGCGGCTGTATATCATCTTCCGATCAATTGATTTCGATGACGCGGCGATCAGGAGTATCCCTGTGATATCGTTTCACTGGAACCGGCCGCGGTCATGATCTTCCGCCGTGAGGATATCCTTCTGCTCCTGCAAAAGGATCTGCGGATCATGAAGAACTTTATGACCGAACTTGCTACCGCGGCCTACATGCTGCAGCAGCGCTTGGAAATGCTCTCCTATAGCGGGATCGCTCAAAAAGCCGCGTTCTATCTTTTGATCCATGCCAGACAGTCCGGCATCAATGTGATCAGGATACCGGATTCCGTCTCCAATTGGGCCATGATCATGAACGTTTCTCGATCTTCTCTGCATCGTGAACTGAAAAAAATGGAGGCGGCTGGAATCATAACCTACGATCCGCCCACCATTGAGATCCTTGATCCTGCATCACTGCAAAATGTGCTGAGTAAGTGATTGAAAAACTCCCGTCTATCGGTTTCACGCCGACGATCGGGAGTTTTTGAGGTCTCATCCTGAAAATCCAGGTACGTGGCGTCTCCCTGACGGAAGCTGATATTTTCTATGGTACTATTCTTCTATTATTCTTTTATAGTATGCAAGAAGCCTGTCTCTGACAGGATGATCTGCGCTGATGATATATCTGACCATTGAGAATAATTCAGGGTCTGATTCTTTGGATATTATTAATTCCTTTGGTTCGGGATCATCCGTAAGGCCAATTAGATATTCAGGTGATGTAGCAAGCTTTTGCGCCATGAATACGATTGTCTGATAAGACGGAACCCTTGCAGTTGTTTCATAGCGCTGATATCCCATTTTAGATAGATTCAGAAGTCTTGCTGCCTCCGCTTTATTCAAGCCTCTTTCTTCACGTATTTTCTTTAGTCTATCAGGTAAGAATGATGTTTCCATTACACTAATCTCCATATTTTTACATTGACTGTAACCATTGGATACGCTAGAATAATATCCATTGGTTACTTCTTTTAAGATTAAAGGTATCCGATGGATATATTCTATAAGTCATTGAAATTGAAAGCAACACAACACCCGATTTGGAGGCAGTAAAATGGATAAAAAATATAAAGCGGTGGCAATAACTGTTACGCATAAACCTGTGGATGAATTTGACTTGGTAAATCACGAAATACGGTATGTGATCAAAGACACGGAAAACGGCAGCATTGTTGATGATGCTCAGGGATATGGATACAAGACTGCTCAAAAAGCATATGCCGGTTGGTCTTACAAAAATAGAGATAAATCGAAGGATAGAGAAAGGGCAGCGAAAGAACTCGTCATTGAAAAGTGGATGAAAGAAAACAAATCATTCATAAAACTGCTTGATACACTGGCGTTCGAAATATGGAAAGACTCATATGGCTCCGACAAGGTAGATACGAAATTTGTCATCGAATTGTTGAAAGAAAATGGATACAAGGATCTCCCATTCACAGCCAAGGAATTGCTTAAATACTGGGAAAAAGGACCGATGTATAGTCGCAGGAAACGCAAGACTAAAACTAAGCATAAAAAGCAGAAATAGTATATGTATCAGCTATTATTTGAAAACAGCGTAATGTTGACACCATATATGACACCAACTATAATAACAGGAGAAGTATATGTCCAAATGGGATAAGCTGATCAATCGTGTCCGCTCATTATCTACAGATATGAGATTTACGGAACTGCGAAAAATACTAGAAAGCTACGGATATACTATCAATGCCCCAAAGAGCGGAAGCAGTCATTACACATTCCGAAAACCGGGCAAGAATCCAATTACAATTCCAAAACATGAGCCAATTAAACGTATCTATGTAGAAATGGTTCGAGAAGTTGTGGAAGAGGAGAATGCGAATGAAAACGATTGACTATTATATGAATCTGCCATATAAACTGGAAATCGTTCCTGACCTTGATGAGGGAGGATATATTGCCAGATACCCTGAACTGCCAGGATGCATAACTGTAGGAAATTCGCTGGAAGAAACAGTGCGAAATGTTCTGGATGCCAAGAGAGAGTGGTTAACAGCGGCCTTAGGAGATGGCAACACGATTAATGAACCTATATCATTGGAAGAATACTCTGGTCAGTTTAAGCTAAGGATTCCCAAGAGTCTTCATCGTTCTCTTGCTGAGCATTCCAAAGCCGAGGGAATCAGCATGAATCAATACTGCCTGTATCTGTTGACCAAAAATGACACCCTTGAAAAAGCATGAGCCATGAACCAAGGATCAGCCCCGGTTCACTTATTCTGGCCCACCACACTGCGGACTCCCGGCTATCGGCTTCACGCCGACGACCGGGAGCTTTTTGATTCAAACTTTTAATCTATTGTGCCACCTGAGGTTATTTAGTACCCGTCAGTAAAGCCGATCCCGAAAGACCCATCCTTCCTGCTTCACTCTTTTGGATCCATTTTCCGTCTGTTGTATCGATCAGATCGACCTTTTCATATCCCATTTCTTTCAGCTTTTTAATGAAGGACTGCATGTCTCCGTATTTTGCCTCAGAGAAGATGTCATGAATGGCAAATGTCCCGCCTTTTTTCAGGGTACGCAATGTCTCCAGCAGGATCGCCTGACGATCTTTGGACGGAATGTTATGGTAGACGTAATTGCTTGCTACTGCGTCAAAGGTCTCATCCGCGAAATCCAGGTGGGTGGCGTCTCCCTGACGGAAGCTGACATTCTCTACGCCTTCTACCAGGGCATTGTTCTCGCAGAGGGGCTTGTTGAAGGAGGCGTACTCCTTGCCCCAGCGGTCAATGCCGATCACCTCTGCCTTGGGATTTCGTTTGGCGATCGCAATAGCCAGTGCTCCGCTGCCGCAGCCAACGTCCAGGCAAGTGCCGCCTTCGGGCAGGTCCACGTACTCCGCGATCCCTTCGATGATCTGTTTGGACATCTGCCTTGTTCCGTTGTAATCAAACGCCCGATACATCAGATAAGACCAGCCCGGCCATTTGGCTGTATATACCGCCCTTCTGAATCAGTTCCGAATGACATGACTGCCCTGTTCAACGATCCTGCCTTTATCCAGCACCAGGATCAGGTCTGCTCCCCGAATGGTGTTCAGCCTGTGGGCGATCACCAGGACTGTTTTGTCACGGCACAGTTCACTAACTGCCTGCTGAATATAGAACTCATTATCTGCGTCAACGCTGGCCGTCGCCTCATCAAGCAGGATCACAGGCGCATCCTTAAGAATACAGCGGGCAATGGAGATGCGCTGCTGTAAAGAAAAACAGCAGTTACAAGGATCGCCGCTGTTCCCAGTGCGTAAATGATCTGAAGCGCGCGCTCCCGTGAAACAGAGGCATTCAGCATCACTTCCTCTATCACGCTGTCCGAAAACAGCTGGCGGTTTACATCCTGCATGACCAGGAACCCTTGATTTTCCTACATTTTCTCGTTCCTCCTGATTTCCCCCAAGTTCTGTTCTCCCGATTTCACTATGACCATGACAAAATAGTTGATCGTGATTTCATCGAAAAGTGACACGTTCTTCGGATGTCATCTTCCGTGGTCGGCTTTTCGTTCCGTCCCCATCCAATCCGTCAAATCTCATCACTCTTTCACTGTGACGTCACCATCGAACCGCCACCCCTCGGGACTTCACCAAACAATCCGCAAGCCCTTGAAATTACGGGACTTTTTGGATGTTTCGATCTTTTTCTCTTGGGTGTATTACAAGACGAAAGGGTATAAAAAAAGCCTCATGCCGTAATGGCACAAGGCTCTTAGTTTTACTATGTTTCTTAGGCTGTCAGACGCTCATTCGAGGATGTAACTTTTGATCACATTTTGAGTGTCACGCGACAGATTCTGCAATTATTCGTACTCCACCGTTGCGGGGGGCTTGGGAGTGAAGTCGTAGAGGACGCGGTTGATGCCGGGAACTTCTGCGAGGATGCGGCTGACGATGTGGTCAATGAGTTCAGGCTGCAGGTGCTCGACGGAAACCTCCATGACGTCGGTAGTGTTGATGGCGCGGATGATGCAGGGCCAGTCAAAAGTACGCTTGCCGTTCTTGACGCCGGTGGACTTGAAGTCCGGGACGACGGTGAAGTACTGCCACACTTTGCCCTCCAGGCCGTTCTTCGCAAATTCTTCGCGCAGGATGGCGTCGGACTCGCGGACCGCTGCGAGGCGGTCTCTTGTAATGGCGCCGGGGCATCTCACGCCGAGGCCCGGGCCCGGGAAGGGCTGGCGGTAAACCATGCCGTCGGGCAGTCCGAGTTGTTTGCCGACGAGACGGACCTCGTCCTTAAACAGGATTTTGACAGGCTCAACGAGTTCAAAACGGGAAGCAATGTCTTCCGGAAGGCCTCCTGCGTTGTGGTGTGCTTTGATGCCGGCCTCACTCTCGAGGATGTCGGGCCAGATG
>OCTX012250481.1_pt1 | contig 11435 bp, 6 predicted proteins | sample 1539691 | NCBI WGS metagenome assembly OCTX01 (sample SAMN02144231, study PRJEB22623) | gut metagenome | biome: sheep rumen | host: Ovis aries | place: New Zealand | reverse complement strand
TGTACGCTCACCAGGATCTTCTTGGCGGCATCTGTGGGCAGCACGAAACTGCTCTCCAGAGCGAACGAGGGACTTGATGCATAGGCGGGGATGCCAATCCAGCGTGTGGCATTGTTGCCACCAGTGGCACGGATGGTATTCACCACCAGTTGGTTCCACTCATTGAGCGTGTTATACTGCTTGCCGCCGTCGGTGCGGTTGTCTCCCCAGCCCCACTTGCCGTCCTGTATCTCGTTGAACGACTCGAAGATGAGGAACTCGCCCTTGTCCTTGAAGGCTTCGGCTATCTGCTTCCAGGTCTTCTCGATACGCTCTTTGATGGCGGTGTTCGTGCTGCTGTTGTTGGCAGCGCCCTTGATGTCGAGCCAGTACTCATCGTGGTGCAGGTTGAGGATGACGTTGAGTCCGGCAGCCTCAGCCCATTCCACGTTCTGCCTGACCTCAGCCATATAGTCGGCCTCTATCTCCCATGTGGAAGTGTTCTGGTAGTTACCCCAGGTGACACCTATGCGCACGGTGCTGGCCCCGGCCTTCTTCAGGTTGGTGTAGAGTGTCTGCGTCGGCTTGGCTTTGTCCCAGTAGCCCCACTGCGGATGCTTGCCGTCCTCACCGCTGCTGGTGTCGAAGTGGTTGCCCAGGTTCCAGCCCCAGCCCAGTTTCTTGCATAGTGCTACCGCATCGTTGTCGGTGACTACCGGCTTCTTAGCGGTAGTGAAACTGAAGGAATAGGCTTCTGCCAGAGCACCCGTCACACCGATGAGTCCCTTGGGGATGGTTATAGATACCTTCGTCTCGTAATCAGGGCAGTTGACGGTGAATGTCAGGTCCTTGCCGCTGACAGAGGCACTGCCAGAGAGTGTGCCTCCAGTAACTGTGGGCTGCAGACTGGCATCCGATGACTTGTTGATGTCCTTGTCGTAGGTGACTGTAACGTTTACTGCTCCAGTGGCGACGTCTGTCGCATTATTGGCAGGTGTGGTGGATACAACCGTCGGAGCCGTCACGGTAGGTGTTGGAGTTGGCGTCGGTGTTGGTTCAGGATCGTCGTCACCTCCGCAGGCAACAAATGCAAATACTGCTAAGAGCATCGTTAATAAATAGGTCTTTTTCATATTCATTGTCTTTTATTGATTGTTTGCATATTGGAATGTTATTTCGTATGGGGGATACATGCCTTGGCGTTTTGGCATTGTCATCGTCATCGATGCTATTCCATTTGTATCTGAAGTGTAACTGAAGGCATATTCCGTTATATAGCCATACTCTTCATTCTGCTGATAGTTCTCCGGGTGATCATAGGTGAAGTTTTTATAGAATGTCAGGCCATCTGGCAGTTTGGCAGATATCTTACCGAATAATCCCGTGTAATATAACAAATCATTTGCACTCATTGTGCATTCATTTGGCATGATGAAGGAAACCATCAGCGGACAAAAGCCTACAGGATGCAGTCTGTCGGTATTGGTTACGTCTCCATAACTGAATTTCCAGGTAGTGTCACCATATTTTACGGTTGTTAGTAGTCCGTCAGTATATTGGTAAGTTGCTTCATGATAGTCTATGCCGGCATAACTCGGTTTCCCGTCCTCAAGATATGTGAAGGAGGCTTTCGTCAGGTAGTCACTGTCATATTCATAGACTAATTTGACGCGGTAGTCATGGTTGAGAAGTGAATAGTTGCAGGCTAAACTGTCGATATATCCCTGCTTATTCAGTGTAAATTGGTAGACGCGGTTCCCTTGCTGCCTGTTCTCTGTGATTGTGCGCTTGTCATAGTCTATGCTGAAACCAAGAGCATAGCCTTCAGCCCCTTTGACAGAGGTCAGTCTCCGCTTGCTGTCATATTCCATGCTGTAAGCAGTCTGTCCATTTTTAGAATACGACATCAGCAGGTGGTCATGCTGACTGATCAGTGCGTTGTAGTCATATAGTGTAGGGGTGGAGGGTTGTGTCGGCGTGGGAGTAGGTGCAGGTGCTGGTGTCGGTTCTGGCTCTGGGGTATCGTCGTCACCTTCGCAGGCAACAAGTGCAAATGCAGCAAAGAGCATTGTTAATAAATAGGTATTCTTCATCTTAAATATCATTCAATTGATAGTTTTTATTAATTGTGCTACAAAGTTACTAATTATTTCTGATACCACCAAATCTTAGTACTTCTATTTTCATTTTGCTTCCTCTTTGACAGCCTCGATGAAGCGTGGGCGGCATTCCTCAGGCAGTGCCTGAGCAATGCTTTCCAGTTGTTTCATATACTCTTTCCAGGCACGTCTGGTTCTTCCAATCTCAGACTTTTCCTCGACAGTTGTAGCATCTGCTATCATCTGGAGATATTTATTGTCGATATTGCTGAAGTCAGGCCATTCGCTTTCATACGTGTCGGTATCCTTGCCGAATAAGGCTTGGTCCAGAAGTTGTCTGACATCGTAGCCTCCGTCTTTAACGAATTCCAGATTCTGTTCCGTCAGTTTTTCATACATCTTCAGGGCTTGCTTTGTAGCCTGAAAGAGTTCTGGATAGTGACGCAGAATATGGTCAATCTCTGGTGTGCACAGGATTTCACCAGGTGTCGTGACGATAGTATCGACATGCAGTTGGTCGACGCTTTCAATCAGACTTGCGGTCTTTGTATGTCGTGCCTTTTCTTTTTTGCCCCCACAGGCAACAATCATTGATGCCGTGAAAGCAATAATAAACAGTGATTTACAATTTTTCTCCATAGAAAATAAGAGAGGCGCAACGCATCGCGGTTGCGCCTCTTAAAAGAATTGTCAGGTTGGTTTATTCCAAGGTAATCTTTGTGCAGACGATATTATCGCCATTGAGTACGAATACACCTCCCCACCACTGTTGCTTAAGAGCGGCTTCGAGTATATCAGGTGTAAGTCGGAGTCCGAATCGACCACCATTGCCTTCAAGGTCGTACTCAGTGAACTTACCGTCTTCCGTGTCAGGATTGCCCACATTGCAGATGCTCTCGTATGTGGGGCCCCAGTGGCCTTCGACAATTTGAAGTTTCCAGTCTGTTTCGGTAGGAGTCAGATAGAAGTAAATCGTCTGGCCTGCCTTTGCTCCTGCCTCAACCAGTTCTACACCGGCATCAGTAAGAACGTAAGGCTGGTTTGCCCAGTCGTCGGCCACAGCCTCACCTTGCCAGAGTACGGTTTCCGATGCAGGCATGGTAACCTTCGTCAGTGTATAGTTATCACCTGTGATGACCAGACCGCCGTTAGCGATGATGTCATCAAGCACATTCTGTGGGAAGACCACTGACAGCACACCTTCATCCTCATCCAGGTCATATTGGCCTGGGATAGGATCGGGCAGGTTAGCCCAACTGTCGCCATGGCGAAGGCTGATGCAGCCCCAAGAGCCGGCATTATTCTTCTTGTAGTAGAAGTTCAGTTTGCTGTTGGCAGGCACGGTTGTCCAATCGAAACCACCCCAAGCCATCTCTTCGTTGCCTTTCCACCCAGAGCATACGAACTCACCTGCCCAGATTGTCTGTTCGGCAGAGTCGCTCCACATCATGAGTTTCACGGTTTCGGAGATGAAACTGTTCTGTGTCAGCACCATGTTTCCATCAGTCATATCCTCAGGTACGGTAAAGGTCAGCGTATTACCAGAAACAGTGTAGTCCTTGAACTCGCCCACACCTGGCAGGGTAACGCTGGTGATTCGGCTGAGATTCTCACCAGTGATGGTTACGACGTCGCCTACCTTCAGGTCTTTTGCGGGCTGTACATCGGTGATCGTCAGTGTCGGAACAGTTACCTCGTCGGTTGTCAGGGAAGCACCAGAGTAGAGCACAAGCGTAATGGCTCCCGACTTTGTTTCCGCTGGTACAGTCGTTGTGATAGTCTTGCGATCGGCTGAGACTGTGAAGTCACTGGTTACACCACCTGGGAACATGACTGTTTCAATCGTATGCAGGTACTCACCGTTAATCTGAATCTGCTGGCCGAAGTCAGGCGTTGTGTTGCTCAATGACGCGTATGTGGCCGACAGGATTTGCAGCGGTGTAGCATAGACTTCTCCCCAGTCTGCACCGTCATCAAATGAAATCGAACCAGACTCTGCAGCCAAAGGCACCTTGAAGCGAATCTCGCGGCGAGACACGTATGTGAAGTCTTCGGCTTTGACAGGTGCACCGGTTACACCACAGGTGAAAATGGCATTGGCAATGTTGTAAACATAGTCACCCTTGACAGTGACTTCGTCACCAGCCACCAGACCACTTGTTGGCGAAACCGACGAAACCTCAATGGGTTCCTCAAAAGTGATGGGAGTCACAGACTTAGAGACGGTATCGCCATTGACGAGCAGTTTGATCTGTCCAGGGACTGACTCGTCGGGCACGTTGACATAGATGTTTTCATTGTCGGCAGAGTTGAAACTGCTCCTCTGAACTACCGCATTGCCAGGGAACCAGACTTCTGTCACGCTGTTCAGGTTAGTACCTGTAATGCGGATCTCATGTGTACGGAGGATTGGAGAAGGACCGAAGGCTACGAGATTTACTCCCGACTTGCTGTACGGATTAGTATCCAAGTTGTCCTCGCTGCACGCCGTCAGGGATAGCCCCACAAGGGCTACCGCTGACAATGTGAATAATTTATATAACTTGTTCATAAGATACTATCATTTATTTGTTTGGAACTACACGGATGTTGTCAATCTTGATAATTGGGTTGCAGTCTACACCTTCTGGCAGCACGGACTTGTCGTTATAGCCACCCTTGATGACAAAGATGTTGAAACTACCGAAGTCAAACACGCTGCTGAGCGTGCTGGTAATCTTGTTACCATCGTAGTCATAGATGAAGTCAGAGAGCGGAATTGTCACTGTCTGCCACTGGCCATCGGTATGATACAGCAAGTCTTCGGTATCCTTCCAAGGCATATAGAGAGCACGTGAGAGTTTGCCCTGCTCATGGAAGAACGTGTTGTTACATCCACCGAGCACGGTGCCATAGATATCCTTCACGCCGGCATTGCCCTGGGAAATCTGTGCCACGCTGCCAAAGAATATCTGCATAGGAGCGGCTGACCAGGCATTGTCCTTCGGAATGTTTATCTCAAACTTCAGGTTCAGGTTTGCGAAGTCGGTGAAGTCTGCCAAGTCAGAAATGCGTGGGAATGCACCGTATGTTTCGGGATCCTCCCAGTTGCCTGCCCAGTACTCGAACGAGAAGTTACCATCGTTCCAGCCACCATCACTACCCATGGCAGCACCTCCCAGAATCAGGTAGTTGCCAGAGAGGGATGTCTCGTCGGCAGTGATCTCACGGGCGTGCCAGCCGTGGTTGCCCAGCACCTCACCAGTCTTGCAAGGTGTGTCGAAGTCGAAGAGCATACCTCGGTTGTCCCTGTACTTGAATGCGGCTTCTGTGGTTCCGTAGATAGAAGTCACGAAGACCTTCTGTGAAGGCACGTTCTCGGGCATCGTGAAGGTGATGCGGTTCTTGGTGATGCTCTTGATGACAGAGCGAGGCAGTGTGAATCCATCACCAAACTTGATGGTGAGGGGAGAGTCAGCATAATCCAGGAAGTAGTCGCCGATGATGGTTACCTCTTCGCCAGGGAATGCCCACTCGTTAGACATAGATGATACCACAGGGCCAGGAATCACGACGTGGAAGTCGTAGGTCACAGTGTCTTTGCTGTTCGTAGCCAGATAGATCTTATTTGTCACCTTGTCTGGAATCTCATTAGGAATCGTTACTATCAGCGTGTTGTCTGTCATGTAACTGGTGTTCAGTACGGCTGGCTGGTCATTGAAGAGGATGCCAGTCACGCTTCTGAGGTTCTCACCGACTAAGCAGATGGTAGACTGCATAGAGGCGGATGTAATGAGGGAGTCTTTGCTGTCTGCACTCACAGGACGGATGAATTTGACCGTCGGCTTTCCGTCAGCAATCTTGTATGCATCCGGCTCATCCTTACAGGAGGTAGTTGCCAAGGCGGCGAGTGCTACCAGTGCAAGGCTGAGTGCTTTGAATATCTTATTCTGTTTCATTGCTTATCTCATTTTTTAATTAATAGCTGTATTGATTTCTCACGTCAACATGGATGGCCTGTGCACTGCTGCTCAGGTTCGGGTTCAGCGCAACGTCCTCTGTCGGATATGGCAGGTTGAAACTGCTGGCTGTCACATTAGGTCTGGGCGTGCCACCGTTATCGGGGTCGTCATACTGGATGTCTGTAGGATCCCATGTTGCACCACCTGACTCATAGAAGTTCTTGTAAACGCCACTGCAGTTCCAGATGGCATTACGGCGCTGGGCTGTGAGTTCTGCGATACAGGCATTGACATCGTAATAGGCACGGCGCACGAAGTCATACCAGCGGTCACCTTCGCCAGCGAACTCCAGACGACGCTCTTTCCAGACATCGTCGAATGTGAGCGAGGTCTTGGGCACGTCAGAAGGAACGGCACGCTGACGGACAGCGTTGAATGCAGACAGGGCTGTAGCACTGTTGGCTTTACCCTGAAGCACTTCTGCCTCAGCATGTACGAGATAGACATCAGCCAGACGCAGGATGTGAGTGGCCACGGCGTATGACATACGGGCGGCAGAAATGCCTGTCTCTGCCACATGGTCGGCATTGTTGCCGTAAGCATGCTTCACGTTCTGTACGCCGCATGGTCCCTGGAATGTTCCTGTGGCAGCGGGGTTGTACGTCTTGTCGAAGTAGAATCTCAGGATATCAAAGCCCTTCTTATTGTTGCCCAGGTCATGGTCGCGCCAGAAGTATTCGTATGTGTCACCGGCACCCATCATCGTAGCCTTACGGCGGGCATCCTTGTCCAGACGATTGTTAGGATTCTCTGTCACGTCGTAGCCAAAAGCATCCTGAAGGTCGGCAGACGGGCCACCCCAGCCACCCCAGCAGTCGCCGAACTCGTCGAAGCCCTCGGGCATCAAGTCGCTCTGCTGTGTGTTCTGGCAGGTCCAGTGTGCACCTACAGTCCAGCGCCAGGCAATCAGGCTCTCATCGCTGTTGTTGTTAGAACCGCGGAAGATGTCTTCGTAGTTCTCCATCAACTTACGGCCGGAGTTGTTGATGACATCCAGAGAGGCTGCAGATGCCTTCTGCAGATAGTCGTTATTCAGACTGCCAGTGACACCGGCAGCGGTCAGCAGCACCTTGGCATACAGGCCTTCAGCACAATAGTAGTCGATGCGGCCGTTGGTGTTCTTCACCTTCGGCAGCAGTTCCATGGCCTTCTCAAGAGTCAGCAGGATGTAGTCATAGACGTCTGCTTTCTGTACTTTCGGCAAGGTGTTATAGTCGCCAGCGGCCAGGTTGACGGAGTTGTCGTGAACGATGGGCACGTCGCCGAATGAACGTACCAGGAAGAAGTAGGCCATGGCCTTCCATGTCAGGCACTCGCCCAGACACTGATTCTTGACGCTCTGAGATGCGGTAGAACCCAGAATGGAGTTATAGACCGTGTTGGCATGGCCGATTTCAGCCCAGAGCGAATATGACATGTTCACCAGGTCCTGGTCGGTACCGTTCACTGAGAAGTTCATATAGGGTGATGAGCCCCAGTACATATTACCTGACATCACTTCACCGATCTTGATGAAGCCACGCTGGAAGTCGTACCAGGGTGAGTTGTACAGATAGAAGACACCACGCTCACACGACTTGTCGTCGGTGTAGTAGTTCTCCGTATTATAACTGTCTTCGACGGGGCGATTCAGGAAATCCTCACAAGCAGTCAGGCTTGTTCCCAGAAGCAAAGCGCCTACTACGAGTTTTATATCTTTGACTTTCATAATTCTTACAGTTTTTACGTTTTAGAATGATACATTCAAGCCCAGTGTGACAGATGTTGGCGACGGATAGCGGCCGTTGTCAAGTCCATATACATTATTAGAGGCTGTAGATACACCGATTTCAGGATCGTAGCCATCGTAACCGGTGATGGTGAGCAGGTTGGTTGCGTTCAGCGTCAGGCGCAGGTTGGTCAGACCGATTTTCTTGATGAGTTTCGTGTCGAATGTATAACCAAGCGTGATGGCCTTCAGACGAACGTAACTGCCATCTTCGATGTAGCGGCTGCTCCATGCATCGTTGTCGTTCGGGTCGTTGATGGCTGCACGTGGCATATCGGAAGAACCCGTGGTGATGACGTTGGCAATGTCGTTATACCACCATTCGCCATAGACGCCGTCCTTTGGCTGCAGGCGAGTGCGGTTCTTCACGTCGACCAACTGGTTGCTCCAGGGTGAATTCATGTGAGTCAATTTCATCTTCATATAGTTTCCAACCTTGTTGCCGACAGAACCATTGATGAAGATGTTCAGGTCAAAGTTCTTGTAGACAAAGGTGTTGTTCCAGCCGAAGGTGAACTTTGGCAGTGGCGAGCCGATGTTGGTCTTATCGTTCTCGTCAATCTTGCCGTCACCGTTTACGTCCTTGTATTTCAAGTCACCTACATACGTAGTGTTCTTTGGATTGTACTTTGTCGGGTCGGTGCTCCATGACAGGCTGCCGTCAGCATTCTCGATGATCGGGTTGTTCTGCTGCAGTGTGTTGACGGGTGAATTCAGGATGTCCTCGAATGACTGATAGACACCTTCCACCTCGTAGCCGTAGAAGTTATAGAGGCTCTCGCCTGGAACCGAACGGCTGACAACGTCAGTCCACTGGCCATAGCCGGGCAGGGCTGTACTGCCTGACAGGCTCTTCAGTTTGTTCTTGTTGAAGGAGATCTGGAAGTCAGAGTTCCAGGAGAAGTTCTTTGTCTCGATAGGCTTGGTGTTGAGCGCAATCTCAAGACCGGTGTTCTCAATGTCGCCAAAGTTTCCGAATGGGGCGGCAAGCGCTGAACTGCCGTTACCGCTGGTACCCATGATCGACGGCAGTGTCAACTGCATCAGCATGTCCTTCGACATCTTCTTATACCAGTCGACAACCAGGTTGATGCGTCCATTCAGGAATCCGAGGTCAAGACCTACGTTGATCTGCTCCTGTGTCTCCCACTTGATGTCGAGGTTCTTCAGGTTGGCAGGGCGGTAACTGAGGCCGAGTGCTGTTTCCATCGTCGACATGGCCGAACCCCACTTGTATCCACCGATATTGGAGTTACCGGTCTGTCCCCAGCCAAGACGGAGTTTACCGTTGCTGAGCCATTTCACATTCTTCAGGAAAGCCTCATTGGAGAAGCGCCATGCCACGGCGACGGAATGGAAGCCTGCCCAGCGCTTGTTGGGACCGAAGTTTGAACTGCCATCGTAACGGAAAGTATAAGTGGCCAGATAGCGGTCGTCGAAGTTGTAAGTCTCACGGGTGAAGAATGAGGCCATCGACGAAGAGCCATTACCGCTGCCCACCTTCGGGTCGCCAGTACCAAGGGCAGGGTTGTGCACCTCATCGTTAGGCAGGTTGTTGTTCTGCAGTGAGATGTAGTCGTACTTCGATTCCCAGGCCTCCTGTCCGACCATGGCGGTTATAGAGTGCTTGCCGAACTGGTTGCTATAGGTCACATAGTTCTTCAGAGCCCAGTATGTATTGGAATTCTTCTGCCAGCGGCTCTCGTTCGAAGCACGGTTCCATGTACCCAGATTGACCATTGGCTCGTAGGTCTCTGCCTTCGAGGCGCCTATGTCGAAACCGAGTTCGGCGTGCCAGGTGAGATGTTTGATAGGAGTGACGTCTGCGAAGATGCTACCGTTCAACTTCTTACGACCCAGCAGGATCTCGTCCATCATAGCCAGGGCAATAGGGTTAGGACTGGTGAAGCCTTCCTTGGAAACGTGTGAATAGCCACCGTTGATATCGTAGATCTGAATGTCGGGAGGCGTTGTCAGCGAGTAGTTGATGATACCTTCGTCAGAGTCGGCCAGTTTCAGGTCTTCATTGGTCGACGTGAACGAGGCGTTCAGTCCGAGTTTCAGCCATTTCTTCAACTGGGCATCCAGATTGACGCGGGTGGAGAAGCGCTTGAAGTTGCTGCCGATGATCGTACCCTGCTGGTTCATGAAACCGCCGGAGATGAAGTATTTCACGGCATCCGTACCTCCCTGTGCACTGATCTGGTGCTGGTTCTGCCAGGCAGTGCGGAAGATGGCGTCCTGCCAGTTAGTACCCTTGCCCAGGATGCTGGGGTCACTGTAAGTCTGGTCGGGTTTTGAGATTTCACCCTGCTGTGCCATATCATTGTAGAACTCGGCAAACTCACGCAAGTTGAGCAAGTCGAGGCGCTTGGCCTGGCGCTGCATGGTGACGCTGCCGTCGTAGGTGAACTTGGCCTCGCCGGCCTTACCGCGCTTGGTGGTAATCAGCACGACACCATTAGCACCCTGTGCACCATAGATGGCCGTAGCGGAAGCATCCTTCAGGATTTCCATGCTGACGATATCTGAGGGGTTGATTGTCGACAGGGGAGACACCGTGGATACGGAACCGTTGCCAAGGGCATCGCCCAGACCGAAGTCGGCACCAGAGTTGCCATTGCCTTGCACAATCACGCCGTCGATGACGTACAGAGGCTCAGCACCGGCATTGATGGTAGCCTGACCACGCACACGGATAGATGATGACGATCCAGGGGCACCAGAGGTCTGTACGGCTGTCACACCAGTGACACGTCCCTGGAAACTCTGGTCGAGGTTGGTGATGTTAGCCCCCTTGATGGCTTTCTCGTCCATTGAGGCCGAAGCACCTGCAAGGTCGCTCTTCTTCATCGTACCGTAACCGACGACCACCACTTCGTCGAGCACCTTACGGTCCTCTTCGAGCGTGATCTTGTAGTTGGTCTGGCCGGCGGCGATCTTCACCTCCTTGGTCTCGTAGCCGATGTAGGAGATGACCAGAGTCTGGCCGGGACTGGCATTCAGCGAGAAGTTACCGTCGAAGTCGGTGGCCACACCGTTCGACGTACCCTTCACGACAACACTGGCTCCGATGACGGGGCCCATAGCGTCGACCACAGTACCTGTGATCTTCTTTGCCTGCTGCACTTCCTGTACGGAAGCAGCGGCATAGGCATCAGGCGAGTAGCACAGTCCCGAAAGGGCCAGTGCACCCACCAGCAGCGCTGTTTTCCTAAAAGTTTTGTTCATACTTAAGTTATTATTAATAATGTATACTTAGTCTTTAGTTAGGATTTTCTGATGCAAAGATAAAGTAAATTTATGAAACACGGCAAATTTTTTTTGATAAATTTTGATACTTTTTTGCTCTTTCCCTGATTTTTGACTTAAAAGTGGCATTAAAAGGCAAGAAAGTGCTAATAGGCGTAACCGTTCTCTACACTTTTTGGCTTTGTTTTACCTTGTAGTGTCTTTGTTACACTATAAGCGGAGAAGAAAATATGTGTTTTTTAACACTAAGTAATATGCAAAAAATAAGTTGGTACAATTGCCACTCGTTTATGACCTCCCCTAACCCCTCCTGTAGGAGGGGGATTAAATAGCGTG
>OCTX012027157.1_pt1 | contig 11439 bp, 10 predicted proteins | sample 1539691 | NCBI WGS metagenome assembly OCTX01 (sample SAMN02144231, study PRJEB22623) | gut metagenome | biome: sheep rumen | host: Ovis aries | place: New Zealand | reverse complement strand
AAATATAATTGTAGTTCAACTTGAATCAGTTCAAGAATTTGTTATAAATAAAACAATAAATGGAAAAGAAATAACACCAAACATAAATAAGTTTTTACATGAAAACATAGAGTTTACAAATATGCATATGCAAAGCTATTCAACAACAGCAGATTCAGAACATACAATGATGACATCAACTTTTCCGATGGAAAACGGAATGAGTTTTGCAAAATATTTTACAAACACTTATGATGATATATTTAAAATGTATAATGAAAATGGATATCACACATCATACATGCATGGAAACTTCCCATATTTCTGGAATAGAGGAAATGTATATGGAAGATTAAAAATAGACAAAACAGAATTTAAAGAAGATTTTGAAGACCGCCATGAAGATATAAATGGGGATTTATCAGATGAATTATTTTACGTTCAATCTGTAGATAAGATGAAAGGATATCAACAACCTTTCTTTACAGAAGTTGTTTCTGCATCATCACACACACCTTTTACATTAGAAGGATTACAAGATAGAAGTAAAGTAACTATTGATGTTGGTAAATATAAAGATACATATTTTGGAAACTATATAGAATCAATGAGTTATGCAGATTACGCTTTTGGAAAATTTATAGATAAATTAAAACAAGAAAATTTATACAATGATTCTGTAATACTTATATATGGAGATCACAATGGTTTAAGTATGTATGATGAAGAAATGATAGATTTCTTAAAACAATTAAATCCAGATTTAAATGATATACAAATAAAACTAAACTATACAAAAGTAGCATGTGGATTAAAATTGCCAGGAGTATCAAAATTAAAAATAAACAAACCAATCAATAAATTAGATATAAAACCTACAATGGCATATTTAAGCGATTTAGAAGATGGAATATCACTTGGAACAAATATGTTTGCTAGTAAAAATTATGTATGTTTAAACAATGAAAGAATAATAACAGATAAATACTATTTTGATGGAAATTGGTATGAAATAGAAACTGGAAAAATGCTTGATATGAATAATATTAATTACAACTTAAAACAAGATTTACAAAAATATGAAAAAGAAATGCATGAACAAATAGATTTATCAATTTCATTAAGTATTAATAACTTATTAGCTAAATAGTATTTAATCAACAATTAAGGAGATATAATTAAAATGGATGAAAATAATTTAATGAGTCCAAGCTTAGAAAGCAACCAAGAAGAAAGGTTAGAAAATTCATTAAGACCACAAACTTTAGAAGAATATATTGGGCAAAGTAAAGTAAAAGAAAATATGAAAATTTATATAGAAGCGGCAAAAAAGAGGGAAGAAGCTTTGGATCATGTTCTTTTATATGGACCTCCAGGTTTAGGAAAAACAACACTTTCAAATATTATTGCAAATGAAATGGGAGCAAATATAAAAATAACATCTGGTCCTGCAATAGAAAAACCAGGAGATTTAGCTTCAATTCTAACTAATCTTTCAGAATATGATATTTTATTTATAGATGAAATACATAGAATAAATAAGAATGTAGAAGAAATTTTATATCCTGCAATGGAAGATTATACATTAGATATAATGATAGGTAAAGGGCCTAGTGCAAGGTCGATAAGACTTGACTTACCAAAGTTCACATTAATTGGAGCTACAACAAGAGCTGGTTCATTAACAACACCATTAAGAGATAGATTTGGAATTGTACATAGATTGGAACTATATTCAATAGAAGACCTAACAACTATTGTAAAAAGAACAAGTAATATTTTAGAAGTCGAAATTGAAGAAGAAGCAGCAATAGAAATAGCAAGACGTTCAAGAGGAACTCCTAGAATTGCAAATAGATTATTAAAAAGAGTTAGAGATTATGCAATGGTTTTAGGAGATGGAAACATAACTCTAAAACTTGCAAAAATGGCATTAAACAAACTTGAAATAGATGAACTAGGCCTAGACGAAATAGATAGAAAAATACTAGACACAATGATAGTTCAATATGCGGGACGCCCTGTTGGAATAGAAGCATTAGCAGTAACAATAGGAGAAGAAGTTGAAACAATAGAAGATGTATATGAACCATATCTAATCCAATTAGGTTTTATTGCAAGAACAATAAGAGGGAGACAAGTACTTCCGCCAGCATATAAACATTTAGGATATTCATATCAAGATAATTTATAATTATTAGTTAAAATATATTAATTTTTAAACCCTTGGTGTCGCAACTTCCAGTTTTTAAATAACTAGTCTGTAAGTTGCTCCAGTCGCCATGCGCTTCGCTTCGGTTGGTCGCTTACGCGGGTTTTAAATTAATATATTTTAACTTTTAATAAAAAATGTCTTGAATTTACGAATGTATTGTGATACAATACATTTTGGTTTTAATAATACCAAATTTTTTATAGGCTAAATAGCCAGGAAGGAAGATCAAATATGAAAGATTATTTAGAAATTGATGACGTAAAAGCTTTGGAAATCTTAGATTCTAGAGGAAATCCAACAGTACAAGTAGAGGTACAAGCAGGTGGATTTAGTGGAGTAGCTATGGTACCATCTGGAGCATCTACAGGAAGCTTTGAAGCGGTAGAATTAAGAGATGGAGATAAGTCAAGATACTTAGGTAAAGGTGTATTAAAAGCCGTAAACAATGTAAACACAACAATAAGAGAAAAAATATTAGGAATGAATGTATATGATCAAGTTAAATTAGATAAAACATTAATCGAACTTGATGGAACAGATAATAAAGGGAACCTAGGTGCAAATGCTACATTAGGTGTATCATTAGCAGTTGCAAGAGTTGCTGCAGCATCTTTAGGATTAGAATTATATCAATACTTAGGAGGAACAAATGCAAAAGTATTACCAACTCCTATGATGAACATAATGAATGGTGGTAAACATGCTGATAGTACATTAAGTGTACAAGAATTCATGATTATGCCAGTTGGAGCAAAAACATTCTCAGAATGCATGAGAATGAGTGCTGAAATTTATCACAACTTAAAGAAAGTTTTAAACTCAAAAGGACTAGCTACAGGTGTTGGAGACGAAGGTGGATTTGCACCAAACGTTAAAGACGAAGATGAAGCTTTAGCTTTAATAATGGAAGCTGTAGAAAAAGCTGGATACAAACCAGGTGAAGATATATGCTTAGCATTAGACGTAGCTGCAACAGAAATGTATGATGAAGCTAAAAAAATCGGTAAAGAAGGAATGTATCACTTCTGGAAAATAGGTGTAACAAAAAATACAGAAGAAATGATAGCTTTCTATGAAGATTTAGTAAGCAGATATCCAATAGTTTCAATCGAAGATGGTTTAGCTGAAGAAGATTGGGATGGATGGAAATTATTAACAGAAAGATTAGGAAACAAAATCCAATTAGTTGGTGATGACCTATTTGTAACAAACATTAAGAGATTACAAAAAGGAATCGACTTAGGAGTATCAAACAGCATCCTTATCAAATTAAACCAAATCGGAACATTAACAGAAACATTAGATGCTATAGAATTAGCTAAGAAAAACGGAATGACAGCTGTTGTATCACACAGAAGTGGTGAAACAGAAGACACAACATTAGCAGACGTTGCAGTAGCTACAAATGCAGGACAAATCAAAACTGGTGCACCATGCAGAACAGACAGAGTTGCAAAATATAACAGATTATTAAACATCGAAAGCCAATTAGATGACGTTGCAATTTATGCTGGAAGAAAAGGATTAAATAGATAATAAATACAATAAAAAGTTCTAAGAAAAAATCTTAGAACTTTTTTAAAATTCTATTGAAAACAAATTACTTTTGTTATAAAATTACAATATCTAGTAAAAAATAGATAAATATGGATTACAATTTTTCTTTAATGCAAAAATACACGCAAGCTAGTATTTTTGCGAAAAATTGTATCTATATTTTGTAACTAAATTTTAAATGCTATGCATCTAAAATTCAGACAAAATTATAGAGGAGGAAAAAGAAATGAAAAAAACAGTAAAAGACATTGATTTAAAAGGAAAGAAAGTATTGGTAAGATGTGATTTTAACGTACCAATGGATGAAGACAAAAATATAACAGACACTACAAGAATAATCGCAGCTATACCAACAATAAAATATTTATTAGAAAATGATTGTGCAATAATTCTTTGCTCACATTTAGGAAGACCAAAAGGAGAATTCAAACCAGAATTTTCATTAAAACCAGTAGCAAATGAATTATCTAAAATATTAGGTAAAGAAGTTATTATGGCAGAAGATGTAATAGGTGAAGATGCTAAAACAAAAGCTGCAAATTTAAAATCTGGCGAAATTATGTTATTAGAAAACGTAAGATTCCATAAAGAAGAAACAGATAATGATGAAGGATTTGCAAAAGAATTAGCAAGTTTAGCAGAAGTATATGTAAATGATGCATTTGGTGCAGCACACAGAGCACATGCTTCAACAGCAGGTGTTGCAAAATTTTTACCAGCAGTTTCTGGATTCTTAATTGAAAAAGAATTAGAATGCCTTGGAGATGCTATAAACAATCCAGAAAGACCATTTGTTGCAATATTAGGTGGCGCAAAAGTTTCAGATAAAATAGGTGTTATAGATAGCTTATTAGAAAAAGTAGATACATTACTAATTGGTGGTGGAATGGCTTATACATTCTTCAAAGCTCAAGGATATGAGGTAGGAAACTCAATTTGTGAATTAGACAAGCTTGACCTAGCAAAAGAAGCTATGGCAAAAGCTAAAGCAAAAGGAGTAAACTTAGTATTACCAGTAGATACAAAAGTAGGAAAAGAATTCAAACCAGATACAGAGAGCAAAACAGTTGCATGGACAGAAATACCAGCAGATTGGGAAGGATTTGACATTGGAGAAAAAACAATAGAAATCTTCTCAGAAGAAATTAAAAAAGCTAAAACAGTAATCTGGAACGGTCCAGTTGGATTATTCGAATTCCCACAATTCTCAGTAGGAACAAATGCAATAGCTAGAGTACTAGCAACAATTGATGCTAAAACAATTATAGGTGGTGGAGATTCTGCAGCAGCAGTTAAAAAAGCAGGATTAGAAGATAAAATGACACACATTTCTACTGGTGGTGGAGCTTCATTAGAATTTCTTGAAGGCAAGAAACTTCCTGGAATCGAATGCTTACTAGATAAATAGACTCAATATAGTAAAAAATATTTTATTATAGAAATAATTAATAAGGAGTAAATATCATGAATGAAATTAAATTATTTTCTAGCACAGATGATATACTAATAAGCCAAGTATGTGAGATATTAAAAGAAAACAATATACCATTCATTAAAAAACAGGAAGGATCTGGAGCTTATGTAGGAGTACTCTTTGGAAGCACAATAGGAATAAAAGATATATATGTTAGTGAAGAGGACTACGAAAAAGCAAAAGAGCTAATAAAAGTTTTCGAAAACGATTAAAGGTAATTTTAAGGAAAGTATTTCTTGAAATGCAAAGGAGAGATTAGAATGAGAAAAAAAGTAATTGCAGGAAACTGGAAAATGAACATGCTTCCAAATGAAGCAATAAAATTTATAGATGAAATTACACCATTAGTTAAGGATACAAAGAACGAAGTAATTCTTTGTGTGCCATATACAGACCTATTTTATGCACTTTTAAATGTTCAAGAAACAAATATTAAAATAGGTGCTCAAAATATGCACTTTGCAGAAAGCGGTGCATATACTGGAGAAATTTCAGCTCAAATGTTAAAATCTATAAATGTTGAATATGTAATAATAGGTCACTCTGAAAGAAGACAATATTTCAACGAAACAGATGAAACAGTAAACAAAAAAATAAAAGCAGCATTTGAAAACGGATTAAAACCAATAGTATGTGTTGGAGAAACATTAGAGCAAAGAGAAAATGGCACAACAATAGATGTTATAACTACTCAAACAAAACTTGCATTAGATGGATTAACAGATGAGCAAGTGGCAAATACAATAATTGCATATGAACCAATTTGGGCAATAGGAACAGGAAAAACAGCAACAAGTGAAGATGCTCAAAACTCAATAAAAGCAATTCGTAACAAAATTGAAGAAATCTATGGACAAAATGTAGCTGAAAGAGTTATAATACAATATGGCGGAAGCGTAAAAAGCTCTAATGCCAAAGAACTATTTGAAATGCCAGATATAGATGGTGGATTAGTTGGAGGAGCAAGCTTAAAGCCGGATGAATTTGCTAAAATTGTAAACTATGATTTGTAGTAAATAAATGTTGAAAGAAGGTATAATGATGAAAGACAAACTTACAATGCTAATGATATTAGATGGCTTTGGAGATAATTCAAATACAGAAGGAAATGCAGTAAAACAAGCCAAAACACCTAATATTGATAAACTAATGAAAAAATATGCTAGTACTGATATTTATACAAGTGGTAAATATGTTGGTTTACCAGATGGACAAATGGGAAATTCAGAAGTTGGCCATACAAATATAGGTGCTGGTAGAATAGTATACCAAGAATTAACAAGAATAACAAAATCAATAGAAGATGGAGACTTCTTCTCAAACCAAGAATTAATTGCGGCAATAGATAATTGCAAGAAAAACAATTCTAAACTACATATATTAGGTTTAGTATCTGACGGTGGAGTTCACAGCCACGATAGACATTTATATGGTTTATTAGAATTAGCTAAAAGAAGAGACTTTGAAAATGTATATGTACATTGCTTTTTAGATGGAAGAGATACACCACCTGCATCAGCAGAAAACTATATAGCTAAATTACAAGAAAAAATGAATGAAAAAGGTGTAGGAAAAATTGCTTCAATTAGTGGTAGATTCTATGCAATGGACAGAGATAAAAGATGGCAAAGAGTTCAAAAGGCTTACAATGCAATGGTTAATGGTGAAGGAATAAAAGCTGCAAATGTTATTAAAGCAATAGAAGACTCATACCAAAAAGAAGTATTTGATGAATTTGTTGAACCAACAGTTATTTGCAATAATGGAGAACCAATTGCTACAATAGGTAAAAACGATTCTGTAATATGCTTCAACTTCAGACCAGATAGAGCTAGAGAAATAACTAGAACATTAGTAGATACTGAGTTTAATGAATTTGAAACTAAAAAAGATTTAAACTTGTATTATGTATGTTTTACAAGCTATGATGAAACAATGCCAAATGTTCATATTGCGTTCAAAAAAGAAGCATTAACAAACACATTTGGAGAATATATTTCAAAACAAGGTTTAACACAATTAAGGATTGCAGAAACAGAAAAATATGCACATGTTACATTCTTCTTTAATGGTGGAGAAGAAAAACAATTTGAAGGAGAAGATAGAATATTAATACCATCTCCAAAAGTTGAAACATATGACATGAAACCAGAAATGAGTGCTTATGAAGTAACAGAAAAAGTGCTAGACGCAATTGCAAATGATAGATTTGATAACATAATTTTAAACTTTGCAAATCCAGACATGGTTGGACACACAGGAAGTTTGCCAGCTGCAATTAAAGCAGTAGAAACAGTTGACGAATGTGTAGGAAAAATAGTTGCTTTGATAGAAGAAAAAGAAGCAAATCTAATAATTACAGCAGACCATGGAAACTGTGAGCAAATGATTGATTACAAAACAGGGGAACCACATACAGCACACACAACAAATCCAGTTCCAATTGTGGTAATCAATGGAAAAAATAAAATCAAACTAAGAGAAGGCGGAATATTAGCAGACCTAGCACCAACAATGCTTGACATGATGGGATTAGAAAAACCAGCAGAAATGACTGGAAGTACTTTAATTGTCAAGGAATAAATAGAAAATTAGCGAACAAAATGATAATTTTGTTCGCTATAAATTAAACTGTAGAAAAAAGAGGTAAAAATGTTAAAAACAACTCGAAAAATAAAAGGAATATATGAAGATATCCAAAAAATGTTATTTTATATGATTCCAGAAAAATGGGGAGAATTATACTTATATTCATCAGTATTAGAAAGATTTAATAATGTAGAAACAGGTGAATTATTCTTTTATTACATCCCAAAAGGATTATTAAGGAAAAATCCAGTAAATGTATACGAAATTCCTTCAAAATTCAATCTAGAAGAAGGTGAGTACTTACGTCTTGTTGAGTTATTATACGATAAAATAAAAGAGTTGAGAAATGAACATAAAAAACAAGAACGAAAAACATGGAGTAACCTTACAATTATAATAAAAGATACTAAATTTAGGGTAGAATATGATTATGAAGATTTACAAAATAGTGAATTTGATAGTTTTCAAAGACATATAATTTGGAGAAGCAAATACCTAAATGTTGGAGTGGAAAAAGTTAATAAATCTGAAAGAGCAATTTTGGAAAGATATTACAATATGGAAAAGACATTAACAAAAACAGATGAATATGAAGAGGATATTTATATTAGGGATGTTAAAAATATGGTTGATTACCAAACAGAAAATTATGAAACAACACAAAATGTAGAATATATGGCTAGTAAAAATGATAAGAAAAGGAAGAATCAGATTTTAATGATGGATGAGGATCAATGATTTTAAATTGTTGGTCTTTTTTATTTGTAGTAAGGTTTCTTAAAGTTTAAATATATTATTTTTCAAACCCTTGGTGTCGCAACTTCCAGATTTTAAAATACTGGTCTGTAAGTTGCTCCAGTCGCCCTGCGCTACGCTACGGTTGGTCGCTTACGCGGGTGTTAAAAAATAATATATTTAAACTTTATAATTTATTACAAAAACGAACAAAAATTTCAAAAAACTATTGACAAATTTAAAATCATGATATAAAATAAGACAAGAAAAGCGAACAAGACTTCGCAAAACAAATAATCGAACAATGGAGGGTAATATTATGAATTTAGTTAGAGTTAAAAATGTTGTAAAAACAATAGAAAGACATCCGGTAGAGATTCTTGGAAATGATTATAGGGTTAGAATAGAATATAAAAATGTTAAAGTTATGGAATTAAATGTTTATGAAGATACAATAAAAATTACTCTTCAAAATAAATTTAAAAGAGTTAACAACGAAAAGATGTTAGACTTTGCAATAAATAAAATGTATAATGCAATAGCTAAAGTAGAAGTGGAAAGAGCTATGGAAAAAACAAGATTAATGCTTGGATTTGCTCCAGAAGATTATAAAATAGAAACTATAAAAGGATTTGCAAAATGTGAAGATGGAGTAATAACAATAAATCCTGAAATAGTAATGTATAATAGAAACGTAATAGATTACATAGTTTTAAAACAATACTTACATTTAAAATACAAAACAGAATGCAAAGGGTATATGAAACTTTTAAAACAACATTGCAAAAATTACGAAAATTATGAAAAAGTCTTGAATTTTTAATAAGAAATTTGCTATAATATCAATAGCAAATTTTTTGTTTTGGGTAAATAAAGCTATTTGCGACTATAAACTAAATATATTGGGGTATCGCCAAGCGGTAAGGCATCGGACTCTGACTCCGACATTCCTGTGTTCGAATCACAGTACCCCAGCCAAAAAATAGTAAAAATTAATTTTTACTATTTTTTTACGTGTTCGCTTTTTTTATATAAAAAATTAATGTATAATAAGAACATCCTTTTTGCAAAGGAAATCTTTGTGGGAGGAGGTGCAATTAAAGTGACTTCATTTGAGTTAATCTGGCGATTAATAGTATTATTACTTTTAAGTAATAGTAATGATGAAAGCCAAGAAACCAACAAAGAATAATCTTTGTAAGCAGAGCGGGAACTCTGCTTTTTTCTTTTTTGGGGATAAAAAAGGAGATATGCGGGAACATATCTCGTGCAAATCTTTGTGACTTCATTTGATTTGCTAGCTAATGTTATTATAACATTATTTTTAGTATATGTCAAACGATTTTTAATATTCCCAAGTTGTATTTTAAATAATAATATGCTAATATTATTTAAAAAGGAGATACGGAATATGATAAAAGTATTATTTGTGTGCCTAGGAAATATATGTAGATCACCTATGGCGGAATTTATATTTAAAGACATGGTAAATAAAAAAGGAATTGATAAGGAATTTTTTATTGATTCAGCAGCAACAAGCAACTATAACGAGCTAGAAGGTGCTGGAATATATGGAGATGCAAAAAATATGCTAAAACAAATGAATATCCCATTTTCAGAACACAAATCTAGACAAATAAGAAAGGAAGACTATGATAAATTTGATTATATTTTAGCAATGGAAGATAAGAATATTTCAAATATATTAAAAATAGTTGGAAAAGATACCAAAAATAAAGTACACAGATTACTAGACTTTACTGAAAATCCAAGAAATATTTCAGACCCATGGTATACTGGAGATTTTGTTACAACATATTATGATATAGTATATGGTTGTGAAGAATTTTTAAAAAATATAATGAAAAATAAAGAATTATAATAAATCAAACATAATAAAATATAACATGTAATACTGTTGACATTCTACGCTAAGAATGATATAAAAATGTTATAAAAAAATGAAAAGAGGTAATGAAAAATGGAAAATGTAGACATTAATGGATTTAACACTTTAGAAGGAGCAAAGGCTCTATTTCAACAAGTAAATTGTATAGGACAAGAAAACTGCTTTGTTGTAGCTTATAACAGAGATTATCTTCCTAGTGGTACACCAAATACTTTAAATTCTTCTGCTACAGTAGTTGGAATGAAAAATGGTGGAATTGTAGGCGGATTAGCTGGAGGAATGGTTGCAAATGCTATAACAAATGCTGCAAATCAAGCAGAAGAAGAATTTCAGAATGCTTTAGATGATGATTTAAAAGTAATCTTTAATAGAGGAAAATATTGTGGATTTTTACTTAACAAAACTGAAAGTGGAATTGGATTCATTCCTTTAATGAACGATTATAAATTACTTGTAAAAGTTGTAGATTTTAAAACTGATTTAGAAAATTTTGTATTTATAAGCAATGAAAAAATAAAGTCAATTGAAGCTAACAAACTTGCATTAAATTTCGGAAAGAGAATATTAAAAATAACATTTAATAATGAAAATAATGCTGCTACAGCATGGACACTACCAATGAAACACAAATTAATTAAATATCAAGAAGAAAACTTTAATAAATTCATGACTCTAATATAATATACTTAAATGACAAATTGCCCAAAAACTTGAAAATATGCTTAAATAAGGCATATTTTTATAATTGACAAAGATGTTGAAATTAAAGGAGAACGGTATGAAAATGGAAAACTCTTTTAAAAAATGTAGTAAACAATCTTCAGAAGAACAAGTTAAAGATGAAATATTTAATAAATTTATGACGCCAAGAATTGAAAAAATTAATGGCGTTTTTTCTGATGAATGTTTCAAAGAATTTATTAATGAATTATGGAAAAATAGAAATGAAGTATATGAAACTTATGATATGAACAAAAGATA
>OCTX011325707.1_pt1 | contig 11442 bp, 7 predicted proteins | sample 1539691 | NCBI WGS metagenome assembly OCTX01 (sample SAMN02144231, study PRJEB22623) | gut metagenome | biome: sheep rumen | host: Ovis aries | place: New Zealand | reverse complement strand
TTATGGGACTTGGTATAGCACTTGAGCAAGATTATGATGCTAAGAGAATGTTTCAGGAATACCAAGTTAACGAATTATTTGTCAAAAAGGTCAAAGATAGCATCATACCAGACTTTATAGACCTTGAAAAGATTAAATATGCTCCGGCATTTATAGAAAGTTCAACCACAACAACATATCTTGCAACAGGTTTAACTTTCAACCTCCATTTTAGAACAAGGGTGCCAGGAAAAGACAAGTATACGTTTGAAGATGTGTGGCACTTAAATGACGAAACCGATACTTGGAACGGCAATGGTCTGAATGAAACAGTTAAAATTTCCGACCTTTATGAGAACCCAGATTTTGTAAATTCTTCAAATTTAATTGGTTTCTTGGGCTTTACAGATGACGATATTTATAACCAGAAAAACAGGGTCAAACAATCGTTTTTGAGACTTTCATTTTATGATTCAATTGACCCGCTCACGCAGAATCTTTTATACTATTCAACAATTTTTATGGATAGTGGTGACCTTTTCGGTAAGTATGTTAAAAGAAAGACCTGGCTTGAAGAAAACAATGAAGATTATGACCATTTAGAAGACCCGGTTGTATGGTCTCCAACAGCAAACACAGATACATGTAGTGCGGTTACTTGTCAGTTAATGGTCAACGATGAGTACGATATGACAAGGTCCGGAGAAGGGTTTAACCTTTATCTTTTTAGACAGGATGCACCAATTGAAAATGACGTCAAAACTATTTATGTGTATATGAAGGTTGAATTTAACCATGCCGGGGTAGGAAGGACGGTACCTTTGATATATTGGCCAAAAGAAGACAATAAACCAAAGAAGCTGACAATTGAAAATTACCTTAAAACTCTCTATATTCCTATAGAGATAACACTTGGGAAAAAAGGCTATGTATATAGTTTTCCGGATGCAGTAACTAATAGGAACAATGGAATAGTTTGGGAGAATGAACGATTAGTTTTCAACCTTTTTGAACCAATGATAAAGACTGAAACTAAACCTACAAATTAAAAATTATGGATTATATTAAGAGGGAAATATGCCTTGAAGAAGCGAGAACTAGAACACAAGGACTTATGCCGTACTATGAATTTGGTAAGGCATATGACCAGCATGTTGTTTCCGGCAGTTCTTGTTACACGAGAGCCGACCTTGACCTGGAAGTTGCCTCTGGCTTTAACGGAAACTGGGGACAATTTGTAGCCAATCCGTGTTTTCTTGCTAGCGAGGGAAAGACATACGAAACAATGCTTCATAATTATTATTCCATTCTTAATATGGTCCGTAGTGGAGTTAAATTACGTAAAGTTGTAACTAAAGACGGAGATACAATTTTCACTGAAGATACTGGTTCATTTGTTTGGGACGGAGAATGCTTTAGCGGCGGAACTGAGCCGGATTATCTATATGGATATGCTGCATATGATGCCAACGACTTTACTTCAACACAAATTGATAGTATAAGAGAGGAAACTAGAAACATATATAGAGCAACAAAGCCAGTAAAGAAAAAGCATAGCTTCATTGTTTTAATTGTGGACTATGAGAAATTTTCAGGAATGACGAATTATTTCTCTGGAGTAACAATACCGCCAGAAATTACAGATAAAGCAAAGGATATAATTGGATGCAACGAGCATGAAAAGTGGGCCAAGTATTGCGAAATTGTTGATGACTTGATTGGGAATATCAAAGTTCCAGCGGCTATTTTTAACAAACACATAAAGGTGCCTAAAACAATTCCTTGCGCCGATGTTAAAGAATATAAGGATTGGCTTGAAAATTATCAGAAATTATCTGCTGATTGCTGTAATGCAAGGTTGTGGGAAGATATGGGTGGAGAAGATATGCTAGCATTTTTAAATGACCATGAAGGTGATTGTGATGGTAAACTTGCCGCCCTTGAAGCAATAGAATATACCGTACCGTATATTGAAATGTCGCTTCTTCTTAGGCAAAACTATACTGATGTCGGGGTTTTAACTAATATTGACGGCGTTGATTATGATGAAAATACCCCTGGCCCGGTAAATAGTGGTATCACAAGGCCTCATGGAGTAATGAGTGCAAATACATATGAAGAAGAAAGCGGCTTAACAGATTACGATATAGCATTATTTGAACACTCTGGTTTTGGCTTGACCGTCGACGAGATAGTAATGAGTTGTGTCACAAAAGATTATCCCGTAAGCGGAGATACTGCAATAGAGGTAGAATCACTTTTATGGACATTAAGGGACAGAAAAAAATATTTTGACGACCACAATAACTTACTTCCGGGCATTTTCCAGCTAATACCAATAAGCGGGAACCAATTTTTTGAGTGTGTAAGTGGTTTGTCCGGCTGGGAAATAAGTGAATATCCGGGCCCTATGGTGCTTGGAAATGGTGACGGTCTATCAAGTGAAGAAATTGCCGAAATATCCGGAGAACCTCTTTATCGTTCAGTGACAACAGCGTCCGCAGGCAAAAGAATATGCGAGGTATATAGTGAAGAAAACGGCGACAAAGCAACAGCTACAACGTTTTATTTCAAGGTAAAGTACGACAATTCGCCCGACACACCAATGGAAATTCCATATCATTCTGGAAATGTAACAAATGTTTATTACGTAACCAGCGGAATAACCGGAGAAATTGCAAACTACCTTTATCGTGGCGACTATATTAATGCAATTTCTTCGAGCGACACAACATTTGAAGTGGAGTATGTGATTGGCGGTTATTATAGTGGCGATACAACGGGCGCTTTAAAGACCCCCGCTTCGGGCCTTGGTGGTGATATTTATTATGAAAAATACACGCTGCAGCCAAACCATGTAGATTACGTTGCCCTTGATGGCGTTGATAATGTACCCATTTATTCAAACTATATAGACTTTGATGGTGCGGCAAAGGAATTTTACAGCCCAAGATATAACCTTTATAGGACTGGAAACACAGCCAATATAATAAGGATGGTATCTGGCGAGTTTTGGGTAAAGAAAGATAAGGACGGATACAGTTATGCAAATGACGCCTATTTAGTAAAGGAAGATTACCTTACGAATTTCTCCTTACCACCCAAGGTTGATGTGAATGTAACGGTAGATAGAGGAGGCGTATCTGCCTTTGAAAAACATTATAAATTAAGCGAATGCAATACGATGCAGGACCTTGTAAATTATCAGAACGGTTATTTTTTCCCAGAATAGTTCTTTTATTGTGAATATTTCCAATAATGGAACCATATTAGAATAGATTAAAGATAATTTTTTTAATATATAAAAACAATGAGTGGATTGTACGGAACAGTCAGGTCGGCTAAAATAGACCCAATGAAAGATGCTGAATTATTTTACTTCTACAGACCGAATAGAAGTACTACAGCTGAGGATTTTACGCAGTTTAAAACCCTCAGTGCATCAAATCTTGTGGCATCAAAGGGAGATATAAACGGTGACATAGAAAATATACTTCCTGGTATGTTTAATCTGCGTCTTCCATTGGATACATTTAACGATACTGGTATATACACAATATACATTCGTCCCAAAGAATGTATTACGCACCTTGTTGATGTAAGCGTTCTTGCGGATTATCCAGATATTAGAGGCGTTGTAATAAATAAGAATTCCGTTGACGGGGTAACCGACCTTACTGGCTATCGTATTGAGTATTTTGACCCAGTGACAAAGGAAAGAACCGATAGGGCGTTCATAATTACATCTTGCAACTTCTGTAAACCAGTGTGGGTAAGTGTTACGGATTCGGTTAACATGCCAAAAAGATACCAATATACAGATAGTTCGGCAAACTTGCTATTTTGTACGTTAACCCCGTGCTCTTACGGCGATTATAGCCCAAACATTGCCCCCAATATAGGTACTGGTGTTGAAGAGAACGACCTTGTTGCTATTATTAACACGAAATTCAGTCCGGTTATGATTGAAATTGAAATGGTTGAGCATGATGCAGAAACAATCACAACAATGCTTGAAGGTGATACAATTATGGACCATGATAACGCAATTATGACCCATTATAACGATAATAAGGAAATCTACAAGCAATACGACTTCTATGAGCAGAAGAACGCCTTGGGCGAGCCACTTTATTCTGTCAAGAGAAAGAGGGAAAATATTGATAGTAGCGAAGATTACGATAATATAGTTGAATAGAAATATGTCAAGATATATAACAACAAAGGCCGATTTCACCTTACGTAAAAAGCATAAAAAGAACGACGAGACAACGATTTATGAGAATGATTATACAACCATAAATCCGATGCCGAATGCGCTTAAGGGTGAATATGTAATCGGAGATTCTAACTTCATATTCACGTCAAGACTAGGTATAAATGCCCAGAAAAAGCATGTAAGGGGTAAGTTCATACCAAATCCAAGTGGCTCAACCGAAGATGGTGGTGCTTGGACTATGGATACTATTATCGATAGCGGAATTACGGAAGAAACCAGAATACGACTGAAGCCAAACTACACGAGTTTAAGGAATTTTGCTTGTTATGGCTCTGCCGTTAAACTTATACAGGGAACAGTAAATGGCGTTATTACTGACTTCCCGGCTGAAATGTATTTATCTGATGAACCGATTAATCTTTACAATAATCTAAGTGGTGCTGGTTATAGTTTTGATGAAACTGCTCCTATTGCATTTAGTGGGGATATTCTTTATAACGATTATAACATTGACCTGACAACAACAAACGTACAACCAGAAAGCATCCATAATCCGCTTAGATATTTTACATTGTGTGGGTCAAGCTATACATATATCGACAAAAATGGGTCTGAACATGAGTTAAGTGGTTTTTTAATCACACCAACAAGCAGTGGAGTATGTTTTGATGGAAAAGAGGTTTGGATAGACCAGTTGGCCGATGTCACACTCACATTTAGTGACGGTACTGAAGTCATAATAAAAATTTTTAAAAACTATGACGACAATACTTTAATTTATGCATACACTGGGGGTGAATCTGGATGCCATATACGGCCAAAGAAAAAAATAATTGAAGATTATTTCCGTGATTGTGACGATTTTACTGCAGTTCTTCTTAATAGAGATATAAAACCGCTATACACTGCAATTTTTGAAACCCCGACCGAAACAGAGACTGGAATTAAGTATGAGATGGAGCGTTATACGTGGCCATCATTACTTGGCGGCTTCAACCCAGACCTAAATGGACCATTTTCATCTTATATTAATAAGTTAATTTCAACGGCGGAATTTTATGACGAGGTTTTCACTGACAACATGTGGAGGTCTCTTACCCATGAAGCAATAAAGACTCTAGACTGGACATATGTTTCAAACACCGATGGGGATATTGAGGATATGACCAAAATTGACACATCAAGGGTAGAACCCATAACGAAGATATATGGGCGGCAATTTGATGACCTAAAGAGATATGCGGACGGTATAAAATCAATAAACACAATTACATACAACCAGAAATCAAACGCGCCAGACTATGTTTTAACTGACATACTGGAAAATTCTGGGTGGGAGACAAAAACCTTAAAGATAACATCGGATAACGATATTGCCACAGAAACATTGTATTCTGGCATGACTTCCGGGTATACAGCAAGTGATGCAAACAATGAATATTTACGCCGGCTTAAGCTCAATTCAAATTATCTTTTATCTCTTAAAGGTACAAGAAAAGGGCTTGATACAATGTTAGCAATGTTTGGCTTCACGCCAGATGACTATGAAGTACACGAATATGTTTGCGTGTTTTCAGGTACATCTTTTCCACACTTCTGTAATGAAACTTCAGGTGTAAATTTTTCTTATCCGTTAGCAAAAGATGTCTCGACCATAAACAAGTATAAGATTAATTTCAACTCCATGGACCCATATGGCGATTATTGCGGAATTCCAGTTGCCGAGGTTGGCTACATAACTTCTGGAGGAGATGACTATTCATATGTTGTTCCTTGGTTTTCATATGGGAAGAATTATGATGACGGACTTTATTTTCAAATGAATGGCGGCTGGGTAAGGAGGCACAGCATGGATATTGACCTTGAAATAGCTTCGGCAGTAACCAGTATAAGCGATATAACTTCTGAAGGCGAGGTTCCACTTTATATGGAGACCCAGGCAAGATTAAAATTCGCCAAGGACTTTGATGAGCTGCTTCAGCAGGCCTTTGCTTCATCAAACGAGCACGATGTCTTTTATGTAACCGATATTTCAAAAATGCCGGACCAATATACACCAGGCCCAGGCGAAAGCACATTTGAGGACGCGTCCCATTATTTTGTCCTTGAAAACAAGGCACTGAACCAGTTTTTAGGATATAGCGATGAAGATAAGGAATATGGGTGGAGAAGTATTCGTATGGAAGAAATAACAACCCCAAGTTCTTATACAGCAGGCACATTAGTTCTTTATCTCGAGTCAATTCAGGACAATACTACCGGAAACAATCCACATATCGGCGGTGGAACATATGATAACGGTATGTCTTACATCAGCGGAATGAGTGAAATCTTTGCGTATTCCATTTTAAATAAAAACTTTATCGGCATTAATGATGATACTTGTAGTGCTATAACGAAGTTTAAATTCGATGTCGATATACAGGAAGATAATAGAAAATGCTGGTTCTTTTCTGATGACTACAACGAGAAATATGGAAAAGACGCGGCCTATACAAAGCCGGATGAGTGTGGAATGGAGCCGAAAACAATTGAATTTAGAGAAGTTGATGTCACAGATAAAATTTGCGACATAAGGAATTGTAATGATTCAAAACCAGTAGATGACAGATGTGACGGCTCTTTATTTTACGAAATCGCTGAACTTTTAGCTTCTGCGGGCACTAATAATGCACCAGAAGTCGGGCTAAGCGCTGAAACAATATTATCTGGGTATGGTAGATATACATTCCTTGACCCGTTTGACCCAGAAAATAATGTCGGTAAAAATGGAGAGGCCGCAGCAAACTCAATAGTAAACATAAAAAATCTTGACCTTGTTTTTAACTTGCCGGAATGCAGTGGAAGTACATGTACCGAGGAAGAAAGCAAGCGTTTTAAGCAATATGTAGAAGCATCGGTTATGCCATATCTTATGCAGATGATGCCTTCAACAACTATTCTGACCTTGCGATTTTCCGACGAGGAGGAACAAAACGAGACATAGGTCTCGTTTTTTTTTGCATTTGGTTTTTTTGGCACGATTTTTGTTTTATAATAGTCGTTATGCGTTTTATACCTTCATATGACGAGGCAGTAGCTATATGCCAGAGGAACCCTGTGTTTTATGAGACTAAACACAAGGTGAATGGGTATGATGTATCTGTTTTTAACTATCGTCTGGCAACGTTTGATGACTTTAAGAAGGACAATGCGTTCGAAATGCGTGGCCTAACTTTTGTATTCAACCAAGACGGAACTGTGTATAAGAGGTTCCTCGGTCTACATAAGTTTTTCAACGTAAATGAGACCGAAATAACCCAGGCGCATGATATCAAGAATTACGAGGTTGTCAACGTATCGAATAAGCTGGATGGTTCAATGGTAACCTTCATAGAACTCCCTGACGGAGAAATTGTTGCAAAGACCAAGAATTCATTTGATGCCGACCAGGTGATGAGGGCAACGGCAATATTTAACGAGGATGAAGTATTAAAGTCTTTTGTGAGAGAGCAGTTCGATAAGGGACATTGCGTTTTCTTTGAATACACCTCTCCGTTAAATCGTATTGTTATCAAATACGCGGTTTCCAGCCTTTCTCTCATCAAGATAAGGGATGGGGTAACGGGAGACTACCTCTTTGACGAAAGTGTCCCAGAAGGGCTAAAAGTGGCCGAAAACGAGACGTTTGACTTCACTTCATTGGACGATTTAATGAAGAAGTACGAGACGTTGGAGGACAAGGAGGGTAGCGTTATTACCTTTAAGAAACCCGACGGAGAACAGCTGCTTGTAAAGGTTAAGACTGCTGACTACTTTGCAAAGCACCATCTCATGACCGAATTTATCTACCAGGAGAATGTCATTGTTGAAATGATTTTAAACGAAACCATTGACGACATGCTTTCCCTTATTGAAGATGAGGAGGTCCGTGAAAGAATAACCGGCTTCATAAAGATTGTGCAGGTTAAGTTCCGTGAAGAGGTTGAACGGGCCCAGAAGTTCATTGACCTTTATTTAGCAGACACTTCGGTTTCAGCAAAGGATTTCTATGCTGCACATCGTACGGAACCAGGCTTTGGCGATGCACTATATGTTGTAAATAGGCTTCGTAATGGTGACGATACCCTCGCAATTGAAGATGTTGTAAAGAGGAGGCTCTTGAAGCAGACCTATCGGCTTATGGACGCCAGGGAATGGCTGGGAATATGATACAAAAAAGGAGGATTGGTCCTCCTTTTTTTATTGTTTATGCCTGTGCATTTCCTGGTGCAGCCGCCTTTGGCCTCGCTAATGTGGCTGGTTGAGTTGGTGCTGTGACCTGGGGCTGATTTATAGCCGGGGCACTCTTGGCATTTACAGATGCTATGGCACTTTGGTTTTGTTTCCTTGTAATAAAAGCAAGATATTTTCTTAGTGCATCAAATGAGGTTATACCGGCCTGTTGAAATGCTGCCAGTGTATTTTTACCAACAATTCCGTCAACTTTAAGGCCAAGTGCTTTTTGTACACCTTTCACAACATTAATAAAATCAAATATATTTTTGAAACCGTTTTGTTTTAATGCTGCGGATGTGTTTTGCCCAACAATGCCATCAACCGCAAACGGTCTTCCTTTGGCATCCTTTAAACCAAAAAGGTTAAGTGTTTGTTGGAAACCTCTTACGGCTGGCATATCGTTTCTAGAAGATTTAAGTGCTTGGTCAAATACATTCATAGACCAATGGACATCGTTAATGCGGTATGGATAACCACCGGCAAGCCATTTATCTATTATATTTTTCGCCTTTTGTGCATTTTCCGGATTTGTTTGCTGCAATGTTGGCATGACTCGCCTGATTTGGGCGTTAATTGTATTTTTTACGACATTTTCGTTTTGGCCATTCCACGGTCCAACAGAATCATGCAAAACTTGCTGAAAAGACATTGTTGTGCCTCTTTTATTACCCAAAGATTGTGTTAGTTGGGTAAATGTAAAAGGCTTTCCTGCGTTTGGTGCAACGTTCTGGTCTCCAGGTCCGGCTGAATAAGGATTACCGACCGTCATTTCGCCCCCCTTTTTCAGTGCATCTTCAACTCCTTGTTGTGATGTTTTAGCGTTAATTGTTTGACTGGCAGCTGCAGATATATTTGCAATAACCTGTCTCATGCCCGGATTGGCTTTCTGTTGTGCATATTTAAAAATTTGCATCCAGTCAGAGCCTTTTATTCGCATTTGGTTCGTTAAAGCCATTGCACCTTTTACCCCCCTTGATTTCCTATATGCAGTTAAACCAAGAGACAGTGCTTGTAAAAGCATTTGCTTGTTTCCGTTGTAATTTTGGTCTCTTAACAGCTCGTCTAAAGTATAAGCATCATTAGCACTTTCGTTAAGGACGGAAACAACGCTCTCGCCAATAAGTTGTCTAAGTTCGCTTTCAGTTATTTTTATTTTACTCATTTTCTTTTTTTTTGACAATTGACGATTATTATTTAAAATCCGCTCTATAGGTGTTTTTCTTAGTGGCTTCAAGAATTTCGTCAAGTACGGCATTTATGTTTTCGTATTTTTTATCGTCGCCGAAACTTTCCTTTACCTCGGTTGCCAGGTCTGAGAGTTCTTCCATAATGCCTTTAAACTCACTGGATGAAGGTTTTATGCCGTTAATTTTAAGCTCACGGTCGTTGCTTCCGAGATAGGTTTCAGCAAGACGGTCTTCCCAATCAAGGAGCTCGTCTATAGATTCATCTGTAAGAAGATGGAGCGCGTTGTTCCTTGTGTTCCAATGAATTTCCCTTACTGGAAGCTGTGCGTTATGAAGGAAAGAGATGAGGTCCACGATTTTGCCGTTAGAAGCCTCACTTTCAACCTCTTCTTCGTTAAGTACCTTCTTTATGTTTTCTAATATAACTTGTTTGAGATAATTTTCAGTTAATCTAATCTTTGCCATAAGCCATTAATTTTATTATAAATATCTTTTAACGGCCAGAAAATTACTTGGTTTTAACCAATTCTTCAACCTTTTTTAACAGGTCGCCAACGGTTTTAATTTCCGCAGTTTCGCTGTCGTCAATTTTAAGACCGAATTCTTCTTCAATTCTCATAATAATTTTCAACCATATCAAGTGAATCGGCACCAAGGCCGGTTACAAAGTTCTGCCCTTCCTTGATTTCAATTTTATCATAACCAAGTTTATCACTAATATGGTTGATAATTCTTTCTTTTACTTCCATAATAATTTTGTTTATAGTATTAGATAAATAGCTTGCTTTGACTTTTAGTTCATTTCCGATTATATTGTAAGAAAAACGCATTAGGTAAGACATTTTTGGAACCATAATACTATTTATGTTTAGATAAAATAATAGATATGAATAAAACAGAACAATTTATTGAAAAAGCGAGAAAAGTACATGGAAATAGGTATGATTATTCGAAAGTGGCATATATTAATAATCGTACGAAGGTAATAATAATTTGCCCAGAACACGGTGAGTTTAAACAGACGCCAGCAAATCATTTAAGTGGCCAAAATTGTCCTAAATGTTCGCACAGAAGTTATAAAAAAACAACAGAAGAGTTCATTGAAGAGGCAAAAAAAGTGCATGGCAACAAGTATGATTACTCACGTGTAATATATGTAAGAAACAATAAAAATGTTCGTATAATTTGCCCAGAACACGGAGAATTTATGCAAACACCATACAAACACTTAACGGGTTGTGGTTGCCCGATGTGTTATAATAAAATACGCGGCTTAACAAGAAAAAAATCAAATGACACATTTATTGGCGAATTAGAAGAAATATTTCAAGGCAAAAATTATGATTTTTCAAAAGTGGATTATGTTAATGATAAAACGAAGGTAATAATAATTTGCCCAGAACACGGTGAGTTTAAACAGACGCCAAATCATCTTTTGGGACGTAAAACCGGTTGCCCAAAGTGTTCAAGAATTTTGGGAAATCAAAAACATATTAAAACGACAGATTGGTTTATTGAAGCTGCCAGAAAAGTGCATGGTGATTTATATGATTATAGCTTATCCGAATATAAAGGCACAAAAGAACCCGTAAAGATTATATGTAAAAAACATGGGATTTTCTTCCAAAAGCCAAATTATCATTTATCTGGAAACGGTTGTCCAAAGTGCAACACACCAAAATTGGAGATAGAACTTATGCAAAAATTGGAAGAAAACGGAATAGAATATATCTTTCATTATCATCCGGATTTTTTGGGCGGATTAGAACTTGATTTTTATATACCAGACATTAAATTAGG
>OCTX011936379.1_pt1 | contig 11443 bp, 10 predicted proteins | sample 1539691 | NCBI WGS metagenome assembly OCTX01 (sample SAMN02144231, study PRJEB22623) | gut metagenome | biome: sheep rumen | host: Ovis aries | place: New Zealand | reverse complement strand
ACCTGGATTTATCAACAGTATTTTATGCAGCTGTATGCACCGCTGCTTGTCGGTTTATCCATTTTCAGCGGCATGCTGGTGGCCTTGTTGTCATCCAATGTAATGAAAAGAATAGAAGGGAGGTTTGTTTTGAATGGCTAACTATTATTTCGGCGTTCTCAGCCAGTTAAATCGCGATGTCATGAAAACAGATCTTGCCTTTTCGAAACGGGCATCATCCCGTTTAAATGAAATTGCCGAAGCGATGGTTTCCGGCAATGTTTCCGATAACGATTATATTATGCTCTTGGAGCTGTTTTATGAAAAATATCGCAGAACCAATCAAAAGACAGCCTGTAAATTTTGCGTAATGCGCATCCAGAAGCTGGCTTATCTAAAAAAACATCCGGTTTCTCAATCCACTATGGAACGCCTGGAATTTCATTCCCAGCTTGATGAGGATACAAGGAATTTCCTGCGGGGGAAACCACGTTATCTTAAAAAATTGAGAGAGACATTTATCAAACGAATCTTATTGATCAGCGTCGTACTATCGATTCTTTTGATGATGTTTTTAGTGCTGTTGCTTCGCTTTCCGTTTATCGTTGGCTGGATTCTGGCCATCGCTTTAGGTGTTATCGGATTCTTTTATTTAACCACAGAGGGTATGGACTACATAGAAGAAGCGCAGATTCAATCCTGTGGCAGAAGGGCCGATAAGATACTCAATGTATTGGACATGTCTTTACATACCATGGTGCAAAGGTAGATCTCTTAAAGAGGTCTTTTTTTATCATGTTAACGGTTTCACAAATTAGGTAACCATGATAAAATGTATTAAGAAGATGGAGGAGATGGCATGAGTACAAAAAAGGTACCTAAGGCTACTTTACAGCGATATCCGGTATATTTAAAAGCTCTGCGCAAGCTTCAAAATAATGGTGTAACGCGTATCATGTCCAAGGAACTGTCCGTTTACGTAGATATTGAATCGACTACAATTCGTCGTGATTTTTCTTTTCTGGGCAATTTGGGAAAACAGGGATATGGATATGATGTAGAAAAGCTCATTGAGATTTTCAATAAGCAGCTCGGTGTTGATTTTGATGAGAAAATTATTCTTGTCGGTGCCGGTAACCTGGGAAGAGCCTTAATGAATTATAATAAATGGGATCACGTTGTCGGCGAAATTGCCTGTGCCTTTGATGCCGATCCGGCAAAATGCGGGGAACAGTTTGGTATTCAGGTGTATCCGATGACAGAACTGGAAGCCAGAATTCCTAAAGGCTGTCATATTGCGATTGTTGCGATATCCCAGCATATTCAGGAGACGGTAGACCGTCTGGTTGAGTGTGGAATTACCGGGCTTGTTGACTTTACCCACCAGCATTTTTTGACACCGAAAGGGGTTGTCGTTAAGGCTGTCGATGTGGTATCATCAATCCAGGAATTGGTGTTTGTGACCAATTCGATGGATACAAAGGCGATGAAGCAGAAGGCTTCCGATAAGTAGCGCATCAGAGAGTCCGGATGGTGCAAAAGGACCGTGATATCGGAAAGTTAACAGCTGCTTGGCTGAACTGGAGAAATTACAGTAGACAGTTCCGGGGGACACGTTATATCCTAGAGTGCATGAATTTGAAATAGGATGGTACCGCGGTAATAGATCGTTCCTTATGGAATGGTCTTTTTTTATGAAAAGGAGAATGAAAATGCTGGTAAAAAAATTAAAAGAAACGTATTCACAAATGGATGGACAGGACATCGAACTGCAGGGATGGGTTCGTACCAATCGTAATTCGAAAGCTGTTGGCTTTATTGAATTGAATGATGGATCCTGCTTCTCCAATGTGCAGATTGTATATTCACAGGATATGGAAGGATTTACAGAAGCTTCAAAGATCACTTTAGGCTCTGCCATTGAAGTAAAGGGTAAATTGGTAGTAACACCAAACAGTAAGCAGCCATTTGAAATCCAGGCTGCATCCATTGAAGTTCTGGGTGCTTCCGATCATGATTATCCGCTTCAGAAGAAACGTCACAGCTTTGAATATATGCGTGAGATTCCTCATGTACGTCCGCGTGCCAATACCTATTATGCGATGTTCCGCTTACGTTCTGTATTAAGTATGGCTATCCATACTTTCTTCCAGGATAGAGGATTTGTATATATTCATACTCCGGAAATTACCGGAAACGATGCTGAGGGTGCCGGTGAATGTTTTACGGTTACAACCCGCAGTGATGATAAGTATGAAAAAGATTTCTTCGGCAAACACGCCCAATTGACCGTGTCCGGTCAGCTGCATGTTGAACCGTTTGCGCTGACTTATCGTAATGTATATACCTTTGGACCTACATTCCGTGCCGAAAACTCCAATACTACACGTCATGCCAGCGAATTCTGGATGATTGAACCGGAACTGGCATTTGCGGATTTATCCGATGATATGGATTGTGTAGAAGAAATGATCAAATACTGTATCAACTATTGTTTAGAGCATGCCAAAGAAGAGATGGAATTCTTTAACCGTGTCATCGATAAAGGATGTATCGAACGTGTTACAGCTGTTGCCAATTCCGACTTCAAGCGTATGACGTATACCGAGGCTATCGAAGAATTGGAAAAGGTTAAAGACCGCTTTGAAAATAAGGATATTTTCTGGGGTATGGACCTGCAGTCAGAGCATGAGCGCTATATCTGTGAACAGGTTGTGAACGGACCGGTATTCTTAATTGATTATCCAAAGGAAATCAAAGCCTTCTATATGCGTGTAAACGATGATAATAAAACCGTGGCAGCCTGCGATTTATTAGTGCCTTATGTAGGTGAGCTGATCGGTGGATCACAGCGTGAAGAGCGCTATGATGTCTTAGTACAGAAAATGAAGGATCTTAACATCCCGCAGGAACCGTTACAATGGTATTTAGATCTTCGCCGCTTCGGTGGATGTAAACATTCCGGATTCGGACTTGGATTTGATAGAATGTTGATGTACTTAACCGGTATGCAGAATATCCGTGATGTACAGCCGTATCCAAGAACACCGAGAAATTTAATCTTCTAATATGGGAACACCGTAAGGTGTTCCTTTCTTTCTTGAAAAGGGGACAAGTTTTCTAGTAATATAAAACTGTTATGGTGTGTCTAATCAGCCTTGAGGGTTTTAAATATGAACAATTCTAGAAGAAGGAAAAGAAAATATAACAGCCGGTTTATTATATTGTGTGTGGCAGTATTGGCTGTTACTGCGATTTTGGGTTATTTGGTTTTTGAAGATGTTTTACATGTAGGGTTTATCAATCCATATCTGGATGGATTGGACCGTAATACCGTTCGTGAAAATGTAAAGGAAAAATATGCCGACAGTTTTGAAGCCAAGGATTATACCGTTTATGGGGAAGAACTTTCCTTTTATTCGGGTAAATATGGACCGAAGACTTTCCGAAGCATGCAGGGAATGATGGTTTTGCTTCGAAACATCGAAACTCAGGAAGAAATCACGTATACTTTATCCGCCGGTATTGATGTAGGAGTTTCTCTGCATTCTTTAAGAACCGGTGTATATGAAATTTATGTATATGATCATTTTATTGAAAAACGTCTTTATTTTGAGAAGGAGATCAACTCAGATACCTTTACTTCAGTGGCAAGAGCCGGTTTGATCAATGAAGTTACATTACAGGCTTCATCTGATTTTTTAAGTGATTTTGGGATCAAAAGCGACAAAAACTATGCATATCTAACGGTGAAAAATACCAAACAGCCGGAGGATGTATATGATGTGATTATCGATCCTTCCGGTTTTGAAACCAACGAATGGACCGGTGTTGACCCCGGTTATGAAGACGAAAAGATCTCGGAAGGAAAGGCTTCCTATGAATTGGCATTGATGATTCAGGAAAAGCTGGAAGCTGCCGGACTGAAGGTTAAATTAACCCGTGGAGAAGATGAGGCAATTAATTATTATGGCGATGTATCCCGAGTATCCAGAGGATATACGGCCAGAGGAAAGGTATTCCTTTCATTGACGCTTTACTCGGATGCACAGAACCTGTATCGACCAATGATTCAGGTATCGCCGTATTCGGATGGAATGTTAGCCAACCGTATCGCTAAAACGATGACCGCAAACGGCTTAGAGATGGCTTATATAACCAATGCCGAGGATTTAGAACGAGGTGTACTATACGCCAGCTTTATCAAAAACGATAAAGAGAAAAATACCCGCTTTGATGCATATCCGCCAATTCGTGAGGCCGGAGGAAAGGCTACCTTTGCCGGTCAGTATGAAGGTTATGAGGAAAATGCGAAATGGAGTGATTTCTATGGAATGTATTCCATTCTGTTTGAATATGCCAATATCGCCAATCCGGATAGTATCGATTATTATCTTGCCAACAAAGAAGCGATAGCTGATTCTATTGTGGAAGCTATCCTGGATTATTATGAAATTGAGGTAGTGACAGGTGAAACTAACACTAAGTAATGCGAAAAAATCATATGGGGCACAAGATGTTTTGGTGAAGGCATCCATCCAGGTAAAAGACAGTGAAAAGATTGCCTTAGTCGGACGAAATGGCTGCGGTAAGACTACATTGTTAAAAATATTATGCGGCCAGGAAACGATGGATGAAGGAAGTTTGACCAAAGCCTCCGGATGCGAGATCGGATATCTTGCCCAGGTGACTTTTTCCAGTGAAGAACATACTGTATATGAAGAATTATTAAAGGCTTTTGACCATGTTCGTGAATTGGAAAAGCAGCTAAATGAACAGGCCATGATCATGGCAGACAATCCGACAGAAAAAGAAATGGAGCGCTATGCGTCTTTACAGCAGCGGTTTGAAGCCTTAAACGGATACCAATATGATGTGGAACTAAAATCGGTCTTTTATCATTTTCAATTTGATGAACAGGATCTAAACCGACCTTTAAAAGAGTTTTCATCCGGCCAGAAGACGCAGATTGCCTTAGTCAAACTGCTTTTAAGCAAGCCCGATGTTTTACTGTTGGATGAGCCTACCAACCATTTGGATATCGATGCCATAGAATGGCTGGAAGGTTATATCCGCCATTATCCTTCAGCGGTCATTTTAGTATCGCATGACCGTATGTTTTTAGACAGGGTTGCCGATGAAATTGTGGAAATTGAATTCGGTAAAACAACCAGATATGTAGGAAATTATTCCCAATATATTAAGGCCAAAGAAGAATACTTGGCCAAAAATCACGATGCCTATGTGCGTCAGCAGGCGGATATCAAGCGATTGGAAGAGTTGATTGAAAAATTCCGCTATAAGAAAAACAAGGCATCCTTTGCCCAAAGTAAGATAAAGTACTTAGAGCGCATGGACCGTATTGAGGATGTACGTCAGGATACCAGCCGCATGAAGGCACATTTTCAATGCGCCAGAAAGGGCGGTAAACATGTCTTAGAGGCTGATAATCTTGTAGTGGGGTATGATGTACCTTTATCTAAAGTTTCCTTTGAACTTATTCGTAATCAGCGTATGGCGGTCTATGGATCCAATGGAATCGGAAAGAGTACATTGATGAAGACATTGATGGAAAAGATACCGCCGCTTTCAGGAAGCTTTACTTTCGGACATCAAATTGATGTGGGATATTTTGACCAGGATTCTGCCCAGATGACATCCGACAACAATGTTCTTGATCAGTTATGGCAGGTTGCACCGGATGCTACACAAACAGAAATCCGTAATACACTGGCCAGCTTTCTGTTTACCCAGGATGAAGTATTTAAAGAGATGAATACGCTGTCCGGTGGAGAAAGAGTTCGTCTGGCTTTGGCAAAATTGATGTTGGAACATGGGAATTTATTACTTCTGGATGAGCCGACAAACCATTTGGATATTCCTACCAAAGAGGCTTTGGAAGATGCGTTAAGTGATTATGACGGAACGATTCTCTTTGTCAGTCATGACCGTATGTTCTTAAAAAAGATGGCAACCCGCATCCTTGAAATATCCGAGGATTCCAAGGTGTATGATTTGACTTATGATGAGTATATTGAAAAGAAAAAGACAGATTCTTTAACAGAGTCTGTTCAAGTTGTAAATCAGCCAAGTTCCGTTTCTGATTTCCAGGACCGAAAGGTTATCAAAAATCGTATCGCAAAATTAGAATCTTTATTGGATGCAGCTCAAAAAGAATTGGATCAAATGGAAGAGCTTCGCTACGAGCCTGAGTATTATGAAAGCTATCAGAAGATGGATGAATTAGAAGAAAGAATAGCCCAAAAGGAAAAAGAAATCGAATCTTTGATGGAAGAATGGGAAGAAAAAATGGAGGCTATGGAGTAAATGTTGAAAATATACGGAAGCGATTTATGTCCGGATTGCCTGGCATGTAAGAAGGATCTGGATGCCAAAGGTGTTGAGTATACTTATTTGAATATTACAGAATCGTTAAAGCTGATGAAGGAATTTCTTGCGCTTAGGGATTCCGATCCTGTATTTGATTCTGTACGCAAAAAGGGCAATATCGGTATTCCGGCACTAGTTTGTCAGGATGGAAAAGTTTTATTAGACTGGAATGAACTGGATCAATAATTTTGATCCGGTTTTCTTTTGTGTGAAAAGCAAAGGGATTGATATAATATTTTAAAGGGTTCTATGTTTTAGAGAGGTAAAACTATATGAATTATTATTTAGGTTTAGATAATGGGGGAACTACCACCAAAGCAGCTTTGTTTGATGAAAAGGGAAAGGAAATTGCCGTATATTCTATCTCTACGGCAGCCATTACGGAAAAGCCGGACTTTGTGGAAAGAGATATGGAACAGATGTGGATGGATAACTGCACTGTAATCAAAGAAGTTCTCAAACAGTCAAAAGTCAAAGCGAATGAAATTAAGGGAATCGGTATCTGCGGTCATGGTAAAGGAATGTATCTATGGGGTAAAGATGAATGTCCTGTTCGAAACGGAATTATCTCCACAGATAATCGAGCTTACAGTTATGTCACCAAATGGCGAAAGGATGGAACGGAAAAAAAGGCATTTCAATATTCTTACCAGCATGTGATGGCTTCACAACCGGTTGCACTTCTGGCATGGTTAAAGGACAATGAAACCCAAAACTATCAAAATATCAAGTGGATCTTTGAATGTAAGGATTATATCCGCTTTCGCTTAACCGGTAAGGCCAAGGCGGAAATTACGGATTATTCCGGAACCGGTATGATGAATCTTTCAAAGAAGGCTTTTGATTTAAGATTATTGGAATGTTTCAACATTCCGGAAGTAATGGATGCTCTTCCACCTATTTGTACTTCTACAGAAGTTGCCGGCTATGTTACCAAAGATGCAGCCACTTTAACCGGACTTGAAGAAGGAACACCGGTGATTGGGGGCATGTTTGATATCAATGCGTGCGCCATTGCCTCGGGCGTTTTATCGCCGGAGAAAATCTGTATGATTGCCGGAACCTGGTCAATTAATGAATATCCGGATCTAAAACCATCTCTTGAAGGAAATAATGTAATGAATTCATTATTCTGCATTGAGCCTTATTATTTGATTGAGCAGTCTTCTCCAACATCAGCCGGTAATTTAGAATGGTTTATCAACGAGCTTATGCCGTATGCCAAAACATCTGATTCATCTGTCTATGACACGATTAATAAAGAGGTTGAAGCCATATCTTATAAGCAGTTTGTACCTATTTTCTTACCGTTTTTGATGGCATCCAACGTCCATCCAAATGCCAGGGGATCTTTGATTGGTCTTTCCGTCAGTGATACCAGAGGGGTTCTGTTTCGAAGCATCTTTGAAGGGATCTGTTACGGACATCGATATCACTTTGAAAAATTGATGGAAACTGGAAGAGATGCACCGGAAGTAATCCGTCTATCAGGTGGGGCAGCCAACTCTAAAGTGTGGTCACAGATGTTTGCGGATATCATGAAGATACCGGTTGAAACGATTAAGGCACACCAGACAGGAGCATTGGGATGTGCTATTGCGGCAGCTTTTGCGGCAGGCCAATACAATACACTGGACCAGGCTGTACAGTCGATGTCAGAGGTTGACGGAAGATACGAACCAAATGCAGAATCTTTTACGTATTACGATAAACGATATCATGTATACCGAAAGGTCATCGATGCCTTAGATCCTGTATGGGATGAAATACAGGAAAATATTGAAAATGTTTAATTTTTCTAAAATATAGGAAAAAAGGAGTATTCTAAAGGTAAAGTATTATTGTTTGATAGGGGAGATATCATGAAAGAGAAACTTTTGCCATATTGGCAGGCAATGTATGATGTGCTGAAATATCAGCTGGTTACAAAAAGTGTGTTATCCGTTTGGTTATATGTATTAAATAAAATATTTAATGCGCTTCTTCAAAGCACCGGAAGGGTTGCGCTCTCCAGCGGGGATTTCCTGTTTTTGTTTACAACATGGCAGGGCTTACTGATCATCTTTATTGGATTTGTAACTTTACTTGTGTATGTCGCATTGGATTTGATCGCAATGATTGAGCTAAGCGGAGATTTGATAAAAGGAAGAAAAACGCAAATTTTCACCAATATTAAGAAAGCATCCGAAGTGATGCCTGCATTTATGAAAATTAATGGAATCGGCGTCATCTTATACATAGCACTTTTAGCACCTATTCTTGGATTTGGAGTATCCATATCCTTAACCCAGGGATTGTATATTCCGACATTTATCACATCTGTTATTAATGCCACACCGCTCTATCTTGCGTTAACGATTATTGCGGTCATCATCTTTTTAATGATTGGGCTTGCCAACATATTTATTCTTCATGGAGTAATTTTGGATAATTATTCACTTCATGAAGCATCAATACAATCCAAGGCGCTCATGAAGGTTAATAGACGCGATTATTTCAAGCAGAATATCATCTATGCCTTGACCGGTATTCTCGTTTTAGCGACGATTGCGATTGTTACCATTGTGCTTCCGCTGTTATTGATTGATTTGATTCCTATGAGCAAGGGAATGCACCGGGTGTTGACTCTTTTTGTGATGATGTTGGGAATTGTCTTATCAACTTTAGCCGGACTATACAGTACACCTTTATACGTTATGAAACTTACCCAGCTGTACTATACGTATAAGGAAGGGAAGCAGGTATATTATCCAATCAGAGATCATCAGAAGCATCCGGTTCTTAATATGGCTTTTGTGTGTGCCATAATATGCATCGCCGGACTTTCAATAGTTTTATACAATCATTTTGATGAAGTGTTTCCGACAACTGTTACAACCCGCATCATAGCTCATAGAGCCGGAGGCAATGAAGCAGCAGAAAATACCGTTGCCGGTATTGAGACTGCCTATGAGCTGGGAGCATATGGAAGTGAAATTGATATTCAACGGACAGCGGATGGGCATTATATTGTACTTCATGACGGCAATTTTAAGCGTGTTGCCTCAGATAAGCGAAAACCGGAACAGATGACATTGGATGAAATTAAAACGCTCAAAGTAGATGGCCAGCCTATTCCTACATTTGAGGAAATGTTGGAGGCAAGCCGGGGAAAGGTGATTCTTTTTACTGAGCTCAAAGGAAAGAGCGCAGATAAAAAGATGGCAGATGATGCCGTAAAGATCGTCAAGGAAATGGGAATGGAAGATGAGGTTGTATTGATCTCTTTGAAATACGATTTAATCAACTATATTGAAACGACCTATCCGGAAATGCATACTGCGTATCTAACATGGCTTTCCTTCGGAGATACGGCAGCACTTAATTGTGATTATATTGGTTTAGAAGAGGAGTCAGGTACATCCGATGCCATTAGAGCTATCCATAAACAGGGCAAGGGTGCCCTGATCTGGACGGCTAATTCAAAGCAATCACAGCATCGATTCTTATGTTCGGATGCGGATTGTGTCATCACAGATAATGTTAAACAGGCAAATGAAATCAAGAAAAAGCTGGAGAACAGAACCGATATCGAAAGAATTATTGATAAGATTTTAAGCTTATAGGATTAATCTGGATCTTTAATGAGATCCAGTTTTTCTTTTCGCGATAATTTTTTGATATGGAATTCTCTGGACATGGCTTCCTCTTTTGTATCAAAACATTCAAAGTAGACAAGCTCTACCGGAGTTCTGGATTTGGTGTATTTTGCACCTTTTTTCTCATTATGCATGGCAATGCGCTTTTCTAAATTGTTTGTCCAGCCGGTGTAAAGCGTATCATCAGCGCAGCGAACGATATAGGTATAATTCTTTTCCATAGAAATATTTTACAAATTTCTAAATTTCTTTTCAATTTCTTATAAAAGTGTGCTATTATATTCCCACCGGGATTTAGCACAGCTTGGTAGTGCGCTTCGTTCGGGACGAAGAGGTCGCTGGTTCAAATCCAGTAATCCCGACCATTTGATTGTAAGTCGAACATAGTTCGGCTTTTTTTTTTTTACATCTTGAGACATACTCAAGGTGTTTTTTTCTTTTTAAGGTTAATTTAAAGGTTGACTGTTAAATTGAATCCGGAGGTGATCATAATGAACAAGAGAATCGCATTGATTCCGGCATATGAACCGGATGAAGTTCTTGTTGAACTGGTGGAAAAGCTTATGGCTTCCGGCTTTCAAAATGTAGTGGTAGATGATGGAAGCGGACCTTTGTATTCGCATATATTTGATTCTGCGCAGCAGTTTGCCACGGTATTGAGACATCCCCAAAACTGCGGAAAAGGAAGGGCATTAAAAACCGGGTTTACTTATATTAAAGAGCATTTTTAATCCAATTGTGTGGTAGTGACAGTCGATGCCGATGGGCAGCATCGTGTAGAAGACGCCAACATGTTATGTGGTATCGCTTTTAAACACCCGGATACCCTTGTAATCGGAGGAAGAAGATTTACCGGGAAGATTCCTTTACGAAGCCAGATTGGAAATACCATGACACGGTTTGTCTATTATTTATCAACAGGATTGAAAATCTATGATACACAGACAGGGCTTAGAGCTTTTCATGCATCCATGCTTGAAAGATTAATCGATATACCCGGTGAGGGTTATGAATATGAAATGAATGTTCTGTTGGATTTTGCCAAAAATCATATACCGATACGGGAAGAACCGATTGAAGCCATATATATCGACAACAATTCTGCCTCTCATTTCAATGTCATTAAGGATTCGTATCGAATCTATAAGGAAATACTTAAATTTTCAGCATCGTCTTTTATTGCCTTTTTAGTCGATTATGTCATGTACTCTTTATTTTTAATGATGACAGGCAATATTCGAACTTCCAATATCTGTGCAAGGATCTTCAGTTCCTGCATCAATTATAACTTGAATCGAAAATATGTCTTTGAAAGCGACACCGGATTTATTAAATCCCTGTGCTCTTATTTCCTTTTAGCAGCATTCATTTTAATGGGCAATACGATTGTGCTTGAATATTTGGTCAATAATCTTGGTGTGAATCAAATGATCGCA
>OCTX014541263.1_pt1 | contig 11449 bp, 25 predicted proteins | sample 1539691 | NCBI WGS metagenome assembly OCTX01 (sample SAMN02144231, study PRJEB22623) | gut metagenome | biome: sheep rumen | host: Ovis aries | place: New Zealand | reverse complement strand
TATAACCTTGTTCTGTAGCCCTACCGGCTATATAACCTCGAAGCGCGGGAAGCTAGGAAACACCTAGTCTCCCGCGTCTTTTTTTATGCGCGAAAATGCGCCCGTGCGGAATGGATGCGGAAAATTATAAAATCTGTACCGCATCGAGACGGGCGTTGTCCGCTTCTCTCACCTTGTCGGTCACGTGCATGTATATCTGCTTTGTGATGGAGCTGTCCGCGTGTCCAAGCTGGCGGCTGATCGTTTCGATCGGGACGCCCGCCTCCGCCATGAGGGATGTATATGTGTGCCTGAGTGAGTGGACAGGCAAGGCAGAGCCGCGGATTTTTACAACATGCTCCCGGAAATATTTAGCGTATGCCTCATAGTGCATGTGTCCGCCATCCATCCACGGAAAGAGGAGAGGCGAGCGGACGCCGAAAGCGAGGCATATCTGCTTCTGGTGGAGAAGTTGAGACCGGACGACTGCCAGAAGCTCCGGACGCATGTGCAGGACGCGTTCTGACATCTCCGTCTTTGTGGTCTGTACCTTCTTCGTGGTCAGGCTGTATGTCTTATCTACTGTGATGCTCTGTGCGGTCATATCCACATCTTTTAGGGTTAGGGCGAAGGCTTCCCCGACTCTGACGCCTGAGAGTACCAGAAAGCGCGTCAGGAGCTGATAGGTGGTGTTTTCGTCCATGGAGTCGATAAGCTCCCGGAGATCGTCCGATTCCAGGAATTTATCCGCAACCTTCTGCCGGGTGGTCTTTTCTGGATACTTTTCCAGTCGATCGGGGACGGAAGTGTCCGCTACGAAGCCCTGCCGGTAAGCCCAACGCCACAGCGTCTTGATGTGCTTTATTCGTTGATTTTTCCATGTGTTACTCTTCCCTGCGCTGTCAAGCCTGTCACGGATGATTGGGGCCGATACCCTGTGCGCCATTGTCTCGGAGCCGAGGAGCTTGCAGATGCCCCTCATCTCGATTTCATCCTCGAGGGCGGTCGACTCCTTCCACATCTGGTACTGATAGGCAACAAATTTCTTCGTCAGCTCTTCCACGGTCATCTCTCCGGGTGTCGTTTCTGCCCTCTTCTGTCTGATTTTCTCCTGTAAGAGCGCTGACGCCTCTTTTCTGGTCGAGGCGGTGTTCTTATCAAGGATGACGGAAACTTCTCTCTTTCGACCTGTCAGAGGGTCTGAGAAGGATTCTGCGTATCTCCATTTTCCTTTATGTTCCCTGATGTACATGCTCTCCCTCCTCTCTGTGTGCTCTGATTTCTATCATACCTGTATCCTCTTCGCTGTCAAAGTCTCCATGTTCGATGTGATCCAGTTCGTGATGGTACGCTCTCATCCTTGCTTCCGGTGAGAGTGCTTCATTGATGATGATCGTGTACCAGTCATCTTTCCTGACAACGTATGACTGGATCCTGCCGGGAATGGGCAGACAGAAAATTCTAATTTGAAAACTTCTCGATAAACTTTGTAACAAGGTCTATGTCCTCCGGTCTGACGTTTGCGCTTGCCTTAAACAAAACGGAATATTCGGGGTTCCTGCGGAGCCGATCAGTAACTATCTGGACGGTCTCGCTGTCATAATACTGTGATTCTTCGTGTTCGACATTTCCCATTAAATCGCCGGGCGTTGTCTCTAGCGCTTTTGCAATCTGCATTATCTTCGATTGACTCAGGTCGATCCTGCCGTTCTCAATTTTTGCCACACTCGAGCGGTCTGTATATCCTATCTTCTCCGCAAGTTCCTGTTGCGTCATACTCAGCTCCTGACGCCTCTTCTTTATGTTCTTATATAGTTCATTCATAGTTCTCCTCCTTCACTCCCCTCACTCTCAATATAGCGCATTCGTGAAATAAATTCAACAAATCTGTAAATGTGGCTTGACATTCACGCGTAAAGCAGTTATATTAGTACCTGGGTGAAGGAAATTCACATTTTCACAAGGAGGAAAAACGAATGTTTGCAGTCATGTATGAGACAGAGGAAGGCAAGGTCATCAAGACTTGCAAGGAGCTGGACGAAGCTCAGGAGCTGGCGAACAACACAGCCTGCATGGGATACGCAGTAACGGTCTTCGATTACGATGCAGACTCTCAGACATTTCTTGAGTTTTACTCGATATGAAAATCCATCCCGCGCCCGGTCGGGTCACACCGGGCACTTCGGAACGTAGCTTAATGGTAAAGCACCCTGCGCGGAGCAGGCGATAGGTAATAGGGCACTGCTGAACAAGGTAGCCTTGACTCTGGACGGAGCGGTCTTGACAGCAGAACGGCGGAATAACTATCAATGCAGGTTCGAATCCTGCCGTTCCGACTGATGGCCGGTGTGCTAATGAGCATTAAAGTGGAAGCCGAAGGCCAAGGCTCCCGCCGGTCATCGACAAGAGGAAGACAGAAAGGCGGATTACATAAAGAGAGGAGAAAACATGCTGATTGAAGTAGTACAGAGTGCCGTATTCGGCGCACTCACAACAGGCAGGATAAAGCCGCATGAGGTCATCGTGATCGAGGGTGACCGCATCGGCACTCTGGCCGGGAAGCTCTCAGGGCTCCGATACCTCGTCGAGCAGGAGCTTATCGAGGATGAACCCACATCAGACGAGGAAGACGAAGACGAAGTTGAGGGAGCGATTGAGGGAGCGGTTGAGGGAACCGCCGAAACGGTTGAGGGAACAGTTGAGGCGCCGCAGGAACCGAAAGCCGAGGAAGCTGTAAAAATCCCATATGAGAAACCGAAGGTGTATAAGTACTACACCATCAAAACAGCCCGAAATACGGACGGCACTCCTGTCCTGCCGGTACACAAGGCCGTAAGCCTCAACGACAGCGGCATGACGGCGAGGGAAATTGCCGATAAATACTCGATCAGAGATGCACGGAGCGTCGCTCAGGCAATCGGGCAGTATAGAAAGAGGTATCACAGAGGCGAAGAGCCTGATGCTACCGCTATCCTCATGGCGACGCGCAGGGCTCCGGCGAAGAAACAGGAAGGAGACGGCGATGAGAACGATTGACATAGTCCGGATGCGGAGATGTGGGGCGTCCATCGCGGAAATCTCCAAGAAAGCAGGTATCCCCGCAAAAGAGGTCTCCAACCGCTTAAAGGCATACGAGTGCCAGACCCGTGACCACATCTGCGCCGCGATACTCCGGAGCTCGGCAGGCCATGTATACACCGGCAAGCATCCCGAGCAGAAGGGAGGGAGCGCATGAAGACGATAAGTATCCGGGTGGTGCAGGTCAAGGGCGGCATTCGGGCGTACATCAATACTGCCTGCGACGGCATCATATACGCCTCGGACATCGCGGAGCCCTACTCAGATGCACCATACTACATTCTGGACGGCAAGCGGCATGACCTGACTGAGCATCAGAAGAAACGGCTCAGGGAAGTGATTGCGGAGGTGAGCGGGAAGTGATGGAAACAATTCGATTGATTTTTATCGTGGCTCTGCTGGTCAACGCTCCTGCGGCGCTGACGTTCGAGATTTTCCCAGTCGTCGCGGAAATCGTCTTGACGATCGCCGCATTTATGACACTGATTTTTGAATACGCTGAGTAATGGGAAGGAGGTGAAATAGTGACGAATTTTGAACTGCTTGAAGAAATCATGGCAAAGTCAGGCTCAACGATAGACTCCGTGGCAAAAGCGGCGCACATATCCCGTGAGACGTATTACAACCGTAAAAAGGGCATCGGTGAATTTAAGGCGAGCGAGATTGTCGGTATCGTTAACGCGCTGAGACTGACAACGGAAGAGCGAGACGCTATTTTTTTGGCCGGAAACGTGAATTAAATTCACACAGGAGGAAGCGAATGAAACAATTCGTATCAATCAGCGAAGCCGCCGACGCGCTCGGAGCGTCAAAGCCCTATATCCGGAGCCTCGTGAACGGCATCCGGGCAAACACTCCAGACCGTTACAACGTCTCGGACGTTTTCGGAAGGTCGAAGCTCGCCGTCCGGTTCGTAGCCTTGTAGGATTACGCGGCTTACGGCGAGGACATCGGACACGCTCCGCCCTATCGACCGATCGAGAGGGAACGGGAGCTCGGAATCACCGCACCGGCAGCAAGCGCACACGATGTAGCGGTGGAGTTGCTGCGGCAGATTGTGAAGGCGGCAGGAAGGATTGAAGTATAAACGAGGAGGAAAGCGAATGATTAACGTAATTCTTAAGCAGTCGTATAACGACATCACACTCGAGTACAACACATTAGAAGAGGTTGAGGAGCTTGTCCGCGTTGTCGGCTCCGGGCAGGAGCTCGCGGACATGACGATCACGATCAGGCTCGAGAAGCCGGAAGAAAAGGAGGAGGGGAAGGAATGAGTACTTTATACGAGCTCTCCGAACAGTATCAGGAACTCTTGAGCATGGCACTCGACCCGGACGTCGACCCGGAAGCCCTCGCCGACACCATGGAGGGACTTGAGGGAGAAATCGAGGCGAAGGCTGACGGATACGCAAAGGTTATGAAGGAACTCCGGGCGGTCGCCGACGCTCGCAAGACAGAAGCGAAACGCCTCACGGACGGCGCAAAGTCCATCGAGGCGAACATCGACCGCATGAAATCGGCACTTGAAGCTGCCATGCGGGCGACCGGAAAGACGAAATTCAGGACCACGCTCTTCTCTTACGGCATCCAGAAGAACCCGCCTGTGCTCAAGATCGACATGCCTGACAGGGTTCCTGCCGAGTTCCTGATCCCGCAGGAACCGAAGATCGACACTGTGGGAATTAAGAAGGAGCTGAAAGAGGGCACTGTGTTTGACTGGTGCCACATGGAGCAGAGCGAAGGGCTGAGGATCAGATGAAGGAAGGAGGGACAAAATGCCAGATAACATTTTCAAACGGCTCTCTGCGATTTCGACAGAAATCACCGCAGTCGCAAAGAACCTGAATGTCGGGTTCGGCAAAAACCAGTACAAGGCAGTGGGCGAGGCTGACGTTCTTGCGGCGGTTCGCCCGATCGAGGCAAAGCATGGAGTATATTCGTACCCTTACAGCCGCCAGATTGTCGAGAGTGCGGTCTTGACTACTGCGAAACCTGACGGGAGCGAGTCCCGGCAGCAGTTCTTACGGATTGAGACGGTTTACAGGTTCGTCAACGTCGATGAACCGAGTGAGTACGTCGACATAACTACTTACGGGGACGGCGTTGATTCGCAGGATAAAGCTCCAGGAAAGGCCATGACTTACGGTGACAAGTATGCACTGCTGAAAGCGTACAAGATTATCACGGGGGACGATCCCGACCAGACGGCATCTGCCCCGCTTAAGGCGAAGGAGCCGAAAGCACCTGCGAAGGCTCCGGCAACGACACCAACAAAAATCGGGCCCGATAAGGTCAGGGCTCTTGAGGTCTTCTTGGCTCAGCACAGCGCTCCGGTTGAATATGTGTGCAAGCTCTACAACGTGACCGGGCTGGCGGAACTGACCGAGTACAAGCATGCGCACATCGTCAATAACATCCAGAAGATCGAGGACAAGTACAAGGAGGAACAGCAGAAATGAATGTTGTTTGTTTAACGGGAAGGCTCACGAGGGACCCGGAAATCAGATATACCAACAGCGGTTTGAGCATCGCCCGCTTTACAATCGCGATCGACCGTGATTTCAAGCGGGACGGAGAACAGACCGCGGATTTTCCGAATATTGTGTGTTTTGGAAAGACTGCGGAATTTATCGAGAAGTATTTCACGAGGGGAAAACGAATCGAGATTAGCGGGAGGATCCAGACCGGGTCTTACACCAAAGAGGACGGGGCAAAGGTCTATACAACAGATGTCGTTGCGGATCGCGTCGGGTTCGGGGAACCGAAGGGGAGCGGAAGTGCCCAGCCTGCAAGCAAGCCTGCGGCAGACCCTACCGGGAATGATTTTGTTCAGGTCCCTGACGGACTCGATGAGGAGTTGCCGTTTTGACGATCCAGATAGACAGCCGGGAAAAGGCGAAGGCGATCAAGAAGATTCTGGCGGCATTCGATGAGGCGGGTGTTGATTACTTCGTATCAAAGCTCTATGTCGGGGATTATCAGTCATATGATAATCCGTACCTCATCGTTGACCGGAAGCAGAACCTGACGGAGCTGTGTTCTAACGTCACGCAGGGGCATGACCGCTTTCGCCGTGAGCTTGTCCGGGCGCAGGAGCACGGTATAGAGCTTGTCATATTGTGCGAGCACGGGGACGGGATAGAAGCGCTGGAAGACGTCATATTCTGGGACAACCCCCGCAGGAAGAAGCGCCAGAAGGTTGCGGGCAAGTGGCAGACGGTCGAGACCAAGGCCACGACGGGAGAGACGCTTTACCGGATTTTACAGACGCTCACAAAAAAGTACGGCGTCCGGTTCGAGTTCTGTGACAAAGATGAGACCGGGCACAGGATCATGGAGATTCTAACTGATGACAGTTGAGGAAATCAAGGTACTTCCTATCAGGGAAGTCGCCAACCGGTGCGGCGTGGATGTCGACCGAAAAGGCTTTTGCTGTTGCCCTGCCCACTCCGAGAAGACCGGGAGTTGCAAGCTCTACGACAGAACCAATACATGGTACTGCTTCGGGTGCCACGCTCACGGGGACAACATCGACTTTGTAAAGGCGGCGCTGAACTGCGATTTTGAGGAGGCGTTCAAATTCCTGGGCGGTACTCATGGCAAGATGACCACATCCGATCGTTTGAGGGCTTATCAGGCGAAGAAGCACGCAGAGGCACGGCGAGAGGCAAAGGAAAAGGCGAAGGCCGAGAGGACGAAAGCCCACCAGAGAATCAATGAATTGAGAGCAAGCGCGGAGACCATGACGCCATTCTCAGATGAGTGGTGTGCGGCGGTCGAAGAGGCAGAAAGGATAAAAGTGCAGTTAGGGTTATACGATGATTGACGTTAATACATTGGATTCCGACAGCATATTGAGCGATGAGACTTTCTGCCAGCTCTTCGATTTGAAGACCAACACAGAGCACGAGCGGGCGCGGATCGCTTTGCAGAACAAGGCGAAGCTCCTCAATGTCAAAACGGAATGGGCGCGCCTTTACCGGGCATACAAACAGGACTTGGATGCGGCAACTCCACAGACAGAACGAATAGATCCAGATAAAAAATGGACGACCGACTTCGACTTCTCGGAGCTCCCTGCCGGAGCACCAGACCTTGTCAACCTGTACTGCGGGGCATGGGAGGCCACCATGGAAGACGGTGTTGTCATGAGGACCAACGACAACAGGAAGAGCATCCTCGCCTGTTACCATCCGATTTTACCCGTCAAACGGCTTGTCAATGCTGAAAGTCAGGAGGAGCGCGTCGAGCTTGCTTTTTATCGCAATCACAGATGGCAGTTTCGGACCGTAGCGCGGAGCGTGGTGTCGTCCTCGCAGAAGATTGTGCAGCTTGCAAGCATCGGAATCGGAGTCACGTCTGAGACCGCGAAGGCGCTTGTGCAGTATCTGGCAGACGTCGAAGCTATGAACGAGAATGAAATCCCGGTCGAGGTGTCGAGCAGCAAGCTCGGATGGCACACGGGTCCGGGCGGCGAATTGATTTTCCTGCCGTATGACGAAACGCAGATCCATTTCGACAGCGGGCTTGATTTCCGTGACCTTTATGAGTCAATCGGGGCACACGGCGATGCTGACAGGTGGCTCGCGGTAGCGCGGAAGGTCCGGGCAAGGAACCGTCTGGAGCCTCGCATGCTCCTTGCGGCATCCTTCGCGAGTGTCCTCGTCTCCCGGCTAGGTATACTTCCGTTTTTCGTGGACCTCTGGGGCGAAACGGAAGGCGGCAAGACGGTCGCTCTCATGCTTGCGGCGAGCGTCTGGGGGGACCCGGCAGACAGCAAATATATAGGCGATTTCAAGACGACCGATACGGCGCTTGAAGTCAAAGCGGACCTGCTCAACCACTTACCAATGTTTCTGGACGACACTTCTAAGACTTCGGCGAGAGTTCGAGACAACTTCGAGGGGATTATATACGACCTCTGTTCGGGAAAGGGCAAGAGTCGCTCTAATCGGGCTTTAGGGACGCGAAGAGAGAACAGATGGAAGAATGTGTTTATTTGTAACGGAGAACGCCCGTTAAGCTCATACGCGAATCAGGGCGGCGCTCTGAATCGAATCATTGAGGTTGAGTGCGAGCCGGAAATCTTCGAGGATCCTCGTGAAGTCGCAGAGACCGTCAAACTCAATTACGGGCATGCTGGACATGATTTCGTCCTGGCGGTCGAGGCTCTGCTTTTGGATGGCGGGAAACTCATCAAAGAGACATACAACTCTTTCCGGGACGAGCTAATGATAAAAGACGGGATGCAGAAACAGGCTATGAGCCTTGCGGCAATCCTGACAGCGGACGCACTTGCGACAGATTATATTTTCAAGGACGGGCGGGAGCTGCGCGTTGAGGATGTAATCAAGTACCTCCAGACCCGTGCGGCGGTCTCGGATAATGAGCGGTGCTATCAGTATGTTGTTGAGTCCGCGATTGCCAACCCGTCGCGATTCGACGCAAGCATCAACGTAGAGCAGTGGGGCCTGATAAGGGACGGCTATGCGATCCTGCTGCCGAAGGCACTTGATTCTATCTGCAAGAGCGGAGGCTTTAATCGGAGCTCCTTCGTCTCGTGGGCTTACGGGCGCGGGCTCCTCGACACGGACAAAGGGAAGAAAACCAAAACAACCAGATATGGGCAGGGCGGCAGGCCGACAAGAATGTACGCGGTCACCCTTGAACGGGAGGAGGAAGAAGATGCACAGAGCGAGTCGGAACCGTTCCGACCGTATGAGGGCGAGGACCCGGATTTCAGCTAATTTGTTGCCCGTTGCCCGCGTTGCCCTCCGAAACAAGGTTCTTACTAGAAAAAACTTTTTTGTGAAATTTCGCGATTTTTTTCTTTTTCTCGCGCGTAATGCAAAAAACGAGGGCAACAAGGGCAACAGGGCAACAAGGTGCCGTTTGGCTAGGTTACAAGCCAAAAACGAACGTTACCCTTTTTAGTTGGTGAGGGCAACAGAGGGCAACAAAGTATCAATCAGGAGGGCAACAATGCCGAAACAACCAGACATGAAGGCGTATTCAGAGGTATTCAAGAAGTTTTGGCTTATCTGGAAGTACTACGGGCTTCGTCATACAGACACAGAGGCATGGCAGATGGTCATCAAGCTGAGCGATGAGATCATGCAGCTTGTCCCGGAAGACGAGACAATGCACCAGATAGCGAGAATGCTCCTGCTCCGATTAGAGCAGAGGGCGGACGAAATAGCGAAAGGAGAAAAATGATCAGATGGGTTAAGACCGGATACAACTACAAGGCGACCGGCAGCCGCTCCATCTGGTACGGAGGCATGGGGACGCCGTACGAGATCGAGAGCAGGCGGGAGCAGAGCCCGAACCGGGTCGTCAACAGTTTCGTGGTGCTGAGGGACGGCGAGGAAATCAAACGAACAGGCACGATGAAGGAAGCGAAGGAGTATGCAGAGGATTTGTGGAGAGGAGGGATAGTATGATCGATAAATTCATCCACACCGACAATTGGCAGGAAATCAAAGATACCACGATGACAACGGTCGGAAAGAGTACCGGAAAGTATCCTGATCCGAAATGGAAAAAGAAGCTGATTCTTGCCGAGCATTCTCCGATTCGGAAGCTCACCTTCACTTGGAGATGGGTCAATCTTCCGTACTGGGTAAGCGTTCACTTTGTACGACACAAAGTCGGCATCGAGTTCTGGCAGTCAACGCAGAGAACGGATCGGACAGGAACCGACCGAAACGCACTCAGGCAGGACGCACCTGTTAATTTAGAGTGTACCGCAAATGCACAGGCACTTATCAACATCAGCCGGAAGCGCTTATGTAACTGCGCAGCTCCTGAGACCAGAAGAGCATGGCAGGAAGTAAAGGACAAGGTCGCAGAGGTTGAACCGGAATTAGCGTCCTGCATGGTCAGGGAATGCGTCTATAGAGGGTTCTGCCCGGAGATGTTCCCTTGCGGGTACACCGAGACGGAATCATATCAGGGTGAACGCAGTAAGTACCTGAAAGCATAAGAATCAAACGAAGGAGGAAAAACGGAATGATCGGAATTATCGGATTTCTGGCAGGTGTGAGTGTCACAGGCATTGTCTGGTACGTGAAGGATTACTGCATGGATTCCCTGTACTGCAAGGGATATGCCAGAGGGTACCGAAAGGCAGTGGAAGAGGCAGGGGACGGGCTCCATGACGGCCTCGTGGAAGGTCTGAGAGAAGGCCGCAGAGAGCTCGACATCGATGAGCTGTGAGCCGGTGCATGAAGCACATAGATGTAGTATGTATACATCTATTTTTCGGAGAGGAGGAAAAAATGCTGAATCTGGCAATCAGGATTTATTACATCGCGGTGCCCGCCTGCATGGTCTTGCAGACGATCGTACTCGGATATATGGCAGTGGTGCTGAATAAGATTTCGAAAAGAAGGAGGAAAAGCAATGGGTGAAGCAACGATCATAATTATTTTTGCAGCATTTCTCTTCGGTGTAATCATGGGGCTCTGCCTCGGGAAGGCCAATAAGTGAGGTGCGGAGATGGCAGACTTAATTGACAGACATGCAGCGATTGATGCGCTTGCGAGGGCGGCAAGAGAAAAGTTTAACTTGTCTGATGAATTTAATCACTACCTTGCTGGGTTAATTGACGGGGAGAATGCTATCCGGCAGTTGCCATCCGCACAGCCGGAAGTATTAGCACACGGAGAAGGCGAGTTAATCGCACAGCCGGAACCGCACTGGATTCCGTGCAGTGAGATACTGCCGGAAAAGAATTGCCGATGCCTAACAACAAATGAAGCGTGGGGATCGTTTGAGGTGGATTGGAACGCATGGATTGACGGGCAGTGGTTGTATCCGAATGAGAAGCCGGTCGCATGGATGCCGTTTCCGGAGCCGTATCGAGGAGGTAAAAAGGAATGACATATCTTGACCTGATAAGAGATGCCGACCGCAAGCTTGACATGGGGAAAATCACACTTGGAGAGTACGAGAAGATGATCGAACCACTAAACCGGGAGATTGACCATATTGCTGAATCCGACAGAAAGGTATCTATTTCGTGCGCTCGCGAAAATGATGGGGGTAGCGGTACATGATAGCAATTTACACACAAAACAGGCAAGCGGTCTGGAACTTCGCAGACATATCGAGGTTCCATGTAACTGGCAATGGGACAGGTATTCAGGCGGTGGCAAAAAACGGAGCCGGTGGCGAACTAGCAAGGTATAAAAACCGTGAACAATGCACATATGTTTTAGAGATGCTTATATCTGCGATTGATGCGGATGAGCGAACATTTGTATTCCCAACAGAAAAGGAGCTTGAACATGCGAAACAACACAGTGCAACAGGAGGAGGTAAGAGGCATGGCAGTTCTTGACCATGTACCTGAAGGTTGGAGAGTTGTCAGTGGATGCACAAATGCGCC
>OCTX012286083.1_pt1 | contig 11452 bp, 10 predicted proteins | sample 1539691 | NCBI WGS metagenome assembly OCTX01 (sample SAMN02144231, study PRJEB22623) | gut metagenome | biome: sheep rumen | host: Ovis aries | place: New Zealand | reverse complement strand
GTCGGAATCGGTCAGTGTGCCCGGCTTCCAGGTAAGCCCCGCAGAATCGTTTTCATAGCGGGGAATCAGATGCATATGAAAATGGAAAACCGTCTGACCGGCAGCCTCCCCGTTATTCTGCACCAGATTAAGTCCGGCCGCATGGAGCCCGGTGTAGAGTTTTTCTGAGATCTTTTTCGCTACGCAGATGGCTTTGGATGCGGTCTCTTCCGGGATATCAAAGAGATTGGCGTAGTGCTCTTTGGGAAGGATGAGGGCGTGTCCTTTGGCAGCGGGATTCAGGTCGAGAATGACACGGAATTCATCATCTTCATAAAGGGTGGCGGACGGGATTTCTCCGTTTGCTATTCTGCAGAAAATGCAGTTACTGTCTTTCATGCTTTGTTTCCTCCTTACTGTGATCAGTTTAAACAGTTTGTTTTATGTTTCGTGCCGCATGCGGATGATAGAGGAGAACGGCAAGCAGGAATCCGCCTGCCAGGCCGCCGCCGTGGGCTGCATTGTCGACACCTTTATCTACAATCCCCTGCATGATCATCAGAACGATCATCAGGATCAGGCGGCGCATATTATTTTCCCCGAAACGCCTGCGGTTGCGCAGGGCGATATAAAGGATCGCGCCCGTGACCGCAAAGATCGCGCCCGATGCTCCGGCGGATACGGTATAGCGCCCGGAACGGACATTGAGCGCAAGAGAAAGCAGGTTGCCGCAGAGTCCTCCGCCCAGATAGATGATCAGGTAGCGGAGCGGGCCGACGATGGATTCCAGTATATCCCCTATAAAGATCAGGCTGAGCATATTATAGGTAATGTGATAGAAACCGAAATGGAGGAACATCGACGTAAACAGGCGCCAGTATTCCCCATCCATGATATAGGGCGTATAGGCGGCTCCGTGACTGACCATGAACTGGCTGCTTTCCGTATTGCCGATTATCTCAAGGATGATATAGACGACAAGATTAATCACCACAATGGCCAGATTGGTTTTCCGCCTGCTTTTTATAAAGGTACTGAAATCGTTCATCTTCGCTCCCGTCATTGAAGTAGATACTGCTGTCCTTTATTATATGCTCTTCAGCAGAAAAAATCTCTCTTTTTTTGCCGGCTGTCAGACGGAAGCCTCCGGCCCGGGGATCTGTATCCGGTAGCTGTAGCCGGCTATAGTGAGCCGGGCCGAGTCGAGCAGCCTGGCGGAGCGGTTCGGTTCCAGGCGATGGCCGTCAAGGAAGGTTCCGTTGGTGGAAAAGAGATCGGTTACATAGAGTCCGTCAGTACGTTTCTCTATGCGGGCATGAACCCTGCTGACCGTATCGGAGGGCAGGATAATATCTGCTTTCTCCGGACTTTTTCCAATCAGGAGATGGTCTCTGCTGAGCGGGATATCAGGATAGGCGTCCGGGCGCAGACTGATCAGAGCAGCGGCAGGATTCGCGGCAGAAAATCCCGCCTGCCCGGACAGAAAGCGGGTCGCTTCAAAGGATTCCCGGCGAGTAGCAGCGGGAGACTGCCGCAGTGGTGCACAGGCTTCGTCAAATGGACTCCGGCGGGAGACAGCAGGGGACTGCGGCGGACTTTCAGGCTGCGCATAGGCTTCATTCAGAAGTCTCTGGTAGAAAGCATCATCGTCTTCCGTATCAAAATCCTCATCTGCCCAGACGTTATGGATCTCCCCGGAATGACGTTCGATGGCGTTGTGAATCATCCATATAACAGCTGCTGAGAGAAAGCCTGCCCCGCCGATCTGTGTCAGGTCGGGGCGGAAGATCAGAATCAGCACGGCTGCTGTGCCGAGAACAAGGATTGCGGGAAGAAGAAGTGTCAGAAAGAACCTTCTTTTTCTTCTTTCCTGCTTCCGGCGGTTTTTCTGAGCCGGGCCTGCTTTTTTTGAAGCAGGCTTTTTTCTATTTTTATCGGATTTCTTTCGGTTTCCCCTTCCTGCCTGAGCAGCTTTAACTGCCCTGTCTGCATTATTGGTCGTTTCAGTCTCCCAGGCTCTGTCAGTCTTCCAGGCCTTGTCAGCCTTACCGGCCCTGGCTGAATTACCGGTCCAGTCAGCCTTACCGGCGCTGTCAGTTGTCCGGACCCTGTCGGACTTGCCGGCACTGTCTGTACTCCGGGATGCGTAGTTCGGGAAAATGTCACCGGAATTCCTGTATCTCCGTTCCGCAGGATCAGCAGTATATGGGGCATCCGGCGCAGCATCGGTCTGCTCAGGAAGAAGGAGTGCCTCCAGCAGATCGAGAAGGACGTAATTCTCCCGGGATACCGCATCATAGAAAGCATACGCAAGGGCGGCTGCAGCAGGGTCGCTGTGATCCGTTTTTTTGAGGAAGAATTCCGACAGGACGCGGACGGTATCCGGGCTGCTGTCGCTCAGGTGCGGGATATAACAAAGAAAGATCTGGTCCTGGCCGGGGCCGAGAAAGATGTATTCCGGTTCCAGGATCAGATCTCTTGCTTCCAGCAGAAGATCGCTCAGGTGAGAAGCGGTCTCGCGGATTGCAAACAGGATACGGCGCAGATCCGTACCACTGAGCACAACTGTCTCAAACCGTCTGGCCACCGGGGTGCAGGCTGTGATATCAAAGCGAAGGGAGGCTTTGCCATCCCGCATCGTGATGTCCGACGGGAGCAGCTGCTCGAGCGGGTTATGCTGGAACATCTGATAAACATATTCAGATTGATCGATTTCAAGATCTCCGAACAGAAGATAATTATGTTCGGAATCCTTTCTATAACTGGTTTGCATAGTATGGTCTTCCCGAAGTGCTATCGTCGTTTGACGATTTAATATAATTGCGCTGATATCTGCTCCGGCGCCAGCCGGGTGCGGCTGCACTGTATTTCTTTGACCGCCTGAACAGAGGATCTGTTATCCGTCTCCGCTTTCCGCCTCATGAAGCCGGTCTGTCATATATTCCAGACCCCGGATTTTCCGGATAACGTCTGTGGGATGCAGGAGCAGCCGCTCCCGCTGCTGGTCAACGGTAAGCACCCCTTTTCCGAACAGCCGGGGGAGAAGACCCGGAAGGGAAAAGCTCCCGCTGTAGGACACCCGGACCTGGTCTTCCCCGACTGTAACCTGTGTTTTTATATTCCGCGTACAGAGAAGGTGCTGTTTCGCGAGGGAGGAAGCTTTCCGGTCAAGGCCGCTGCCGGGATTCTTTTTCCAGAGATTGTTGTCGGCCGCTGCTGTGATCTCGCAGGCCGCTCCCATAAGGATTCCCCTGTCGTGATCGCAGAATCCCAGATAGAGAATGGCCGCCAGGACCGGGAGAAGAATGGTCATGATCAGGGAAGCTTCAACAGTGAAGCTTCCCCGGAGAAGGAGAAACGGAATTGTATTCCGAGATGGAAATTTTAAATTCATAATTATCGATATCTCTGTTCTGGATGGATTATCCATGAAGGATCTGCAGCAGAAAGAGGAGCAGATGGCCTGCGAGCAGAAACGGAAGGAAGGGGAGTGTGTCTTTCCGGGAGACTTTCCTCAGGATCAGGAGAAAGAGGGAAAGAAAGGCGGCAAGAAGAAGGGAGAGCAGAAGGGCCGCAAATTCCACGGAGCCGCCGAGTGCTGCCGCGCAGGAAATCACGGCCAGGGCGTCGCCGCTGCCGATGGCGGAATGTGTAATCAGACTGATGGCGAAAAGAGCTGCGCCGGGCAGGATTCCCCACAGATATTCCTCCAGGGGCAGGTCTGCCAGAATCAGATGAATGAGAAACATTCCGCCCGCGAAGATCAGTGCGGGAAGAAGGCGTACCCTTCTGCTTTTCAGGTCCTCTGCAGAAAGGATAATAAGAAAAAGAATGGTAAAGCACCAGAAAAAAAACATGGTATCTTTCATATAGGTAAGCAGGCAGGGGAGCAGGAAAAACTGTCCGAATATCCGGCCGGCGACATGGCTGAGAATCAGTGTGCTGAAGCTGCCGCCTCCCGGCGGGCCCTGCAGTCCGCGCATTCCCTCATTCCGTCACAGTCCCTTAGTTTGACAGTGTTGACGCTTCTGCTCAGTCCCGGGCAGTCGAGGGAACAATGGTAGGAATCGCCGAAGGGGCAGATATAATAGTTCTGGCTGTAGCTGTGCCGGTAGTCTATGGAGATATGCCGGGACTCTTCTCCCATGCCGCTGTGGGAATGGCTTCCGGATTGTGCGTGCATGCAGTGTTCACAGGCTTTGTATCTGCTTCCGCTGCTGTTGCGCGCATGTTTCAGGTCAGAGTAGCTGACTTCATTAATCACGAGTTTTAAATGGGTGCAGTCCGGATCTGTGTGATAGACCCTGCCATGGTCAGTGACATAGACATAACGGTTCTCCTCATTTTCCGGCATGGCCGCGTCCGCCCAGGGCGTCCTTCCGCTGCGGCCGGTCCAGCCCCTGATGACCGCTTTCTGAACAAAAAAGGTGTGCGGAAGGGGGAAGGAGGAGAAGGGAGAACGGACCTGATAGGACAGAACCAGCCGGATCCGGTCTCCTTCCTTCATATAGGAGGAATTCAGGAAAGTCGCGTTTTTAACGGCTTCCGCGTCAGGCGCCCGGTTTATCACGTTTGCCCGGGCATAGGCGTCGGATATAGCGCCGCGGATGATATTATTCGCGTCTCCGTATTCCTCCTTGTATGCGACGATCGCCATCTCTTCCGCTGTCTGGCACAGGCCGTCGGAAAATTCCACGGCGGCCCGGCAGACAACGCAGTAATGAAGGATGACAACCATGCAGATGAGAAAAAACGGCAGTTCAAATGCGGCTTCTACGGTAAGCGCCGCTTTTGCAGATGAGGTCAGAAAGGATGCTCTTCCCCGGCTTCTGCCGCCTGTTTTTTCGGGATTATGGCCGGTGGCTGCCGCCTTATGTGGAGAGAGTACGCAATCCTTTCTTTGGAAAATATGTGATAGTGTTTGAAGAAATCTGACATTCGAAAAAGATGTGAGATCCGGTCCGGCTGGAGCTGCCGGACAGTGACGGTCCCCGCCGGGGCTTTCAGAGGGGGCACCCCGGTCGTTAGGGGAGAGACTTGCGGAGACCGGACATACCGGATCCTGAAGATGTCTGCTTCGGAAGAGCATCCTTTCTCACCTCATATGCATATGTATATTTATCAGCGGAATCCGGATTCAATACGGATGGGAAGAATCGAAAGACTTCATCAGGCGCAATCTGCGAATTCAATAGCGGAATCCGGATTCGACTTCGACAGAAAGAATCCGGGATGCGGTACCCAGAAATGCTGCAGGTACTGCGGAAAAGACGGGATTGATCAGCCAGCAGGACCTGCCGGTGATGGCAACCACACAGTTGTCGGCACGGAAATTGGGGCATCCGCCCGAGACCCTCAGATTCAGTTCAACCAGATCGAGAGAGCGTTTTTTCTGTGTGGTAATGGATCCCATGTTCAGAAAGACCCGGATATAATCCTGATAACTCATGCCGGCGCCGGCGGCCTTCCCGTCCCCGTCCGCCCGGGGGAGGATGACTTCGATGTCGATCAGGTCTTCGAGAGGGATATGCCAGTCTTTAAAAGTCTTGACGGCAGGAACTCTTCCGTCATGGACCAGCATGCGCACGTCGTAGAGACTTTCCCCATATGCCCATATGAGCAAAAGGGTATGTTTCAGGGCCTGGACCAGGGCCGGGCTGCCGAAGTATCCGACGATCAGAGCGGCGAAGGCCTGGGCTTCCATATTGGCGGCGGGCGTACTGACCAGGATGCCGTAATTGATGGCCTCCCTCACGCCGATCAGTTTGTCGATGACGGCTTTCAGATTTTTTTCATCGCTGGTTTTGCCGCACAGGATATACTCCATCTGGTAGCGGATGGTTCCGGTCTCGGCATTTTCAATAAAGTCCGGGAAATGATCCAGGAGATATTCCCGGAAGAGCAGATCGTCCACTGCGCCGCCCCGAGGGGAATGGAGCGCCAGGTTTCCATGGTTTTTGCTTCTCTGGGAGGCGAGGTCCTGCGGAGAGATCGTTTTGTCTGAAATCATTCTGGACCCGCAGACAAGCTTGAGAATGCCTTTGGATCGGAGAGAAGAGAGTTTGGAGATCGGATTGCGTCTGCGGGCTCTCAGTTCTTCCGGAGTCGGTTCATAGTTTGCCTCGATCTCCTTCATGTAAGAATCCGACAGATCCGAGAGCAGATTGCCTGAGCTGTCCGCCTCACTGCTTTTATCTTCCTGGTACTGCTGCTGCGCGCTCTGGGCTGAAGCTGCGTCCTGGTATGCTTCCTGCAGTTTTCCGAGGGCGTTCATCCAGGCAGTCTTCCGCATAAATTCGACCGCCTGCTGATAGTAGGGCTCCCCGCTTCTGTCTGTAAGGAGGGCATATTGAGATACTGTGACGTTTCTGAGAGACAGTTTCCAGGGATCAAAGGTCATCCCCGGCAGCTTTCCGCCTGCGTCTCCCGGTACGTCCGCATTCTCCTGCATGCTGGCTTTCAGTTTGCTGACCAGATAGTCAACGGAGAAACTGCCGCTTCCGAAACCGGTATCGATACCGAAAAGATCATATTTTTCCAGCAGACCGTTTTCATATTCGCTGAACAGAGTCCAGTTTCCGATCGCCGCAAGATCCGCGCACTGTGCTTTAGCTCCGGAAATACGCACTGCTTCCACTATGGTAAAGCTGAATGCCAGAAAAATGACACTCAGAAGGCTGAAGAATACGGTGATGGATGCGTTCAGTTTTCTCATATGCCCTCCTGTCGGGATACAGTAGACTGAGGCAGCTGAGGAACCTTTCCGGCTTCCCGTGCCTCACCGGTCAGGGATCAGATTCCCTTCGCGTCGCTCGCCGCTTTGGACAGGATGTCTTTGACGATCTGGGTCACCTGTTTTTTGAAGATGACGACCAGAGAGATGAGAACGACCATGATGAGAATGATCTCGACGACTCCGACTCCGGCTTCATCCGCGACCAGGTCGCGTACAGCCGTATCGAGGGAGCTTTTCAGATAATGCAGCTTTGCCGCCATTGGCATTCCTCCTTTCTGTATGGATTTTCCTATAAGAAGACCTGTCACGGAATGCCGTTTCCTCCTGGGTCTGTGTATGGGAAGAGCAGATATCCGGGTCCGACGGGAACCGGTTCGGCATTGACTGCATATTCTGGCTTTGGACAGGGGCCTTCGGGTGCCTGTGCAGTGAAACATCGTTTCTGTACACATCAGCGTAAGACTGTCCGCTGTCAGTGTGACCGGTCTGCAGGAAGCTGAGGCGCGGCGCAGGAAAATCCTGGTTCAGCCGCATATACTGCGGTGTAAAAACCATCAGGAAGAATTCCTGCCGCGGATATAGATTCGGTAACATGGAATAGGCGGCTGATCAGCCGGATCTTTCTGACAGAAAATGGAGCGTTCCGAAAGGGTTCTGTGTCAGCTGCAGATCTTCTGCAGCATGTACAGGCGCCGGAAGCAGGGCTGTCTGAAAGCCTGAGTGGGAGATTCGAGTGCGTCTCCCGATGTAAGGCAGTTATAGCACAGCTTCCGGGGAGAAGTAAATGGGGAAAATGGGACTTTCGGCAACTTTGGATGAGTGCACAGTTTATGGTCTGCTGCAGGGGGAATCTCTCTTCATCAATGAGTTGCAACAGAGCGGAAAGCTGCAGCCGTGAAGGAGGGATGGCGCGGGGGGAAGCTTTGTGGTATCGTATGATTATGGGATAAATCTGCATGGATAAGCAGGATTTTTTTCATGAAGAATCAAGCGCAGGGAAGGGCCGGACAGGCTTATTTATACGGGCGCCGGGGAAAAAGATTCACAGATGCGCAGGAAAGAGCCGGACAGGCTTATTCATACGGGAGCCGGGGAAAAAAGATTCACAGATACGCAGGAAAGAGCCGGCTAGGCTTATTCATACGGGCGCTGAGGAAAAAGATTCACACATATGCAGGGAGGGGTCCTATGCAGTACAGGAAAAACCGAAAGGGAGAAGATCTGAGCATTCTGGGCTACGGCTGTATGCGCTTTACCAGAAAAGGCGCCGGCATTGATCTGGACAAAGCAGAGAAAGAGCTGATGGCTGCTTACCGCGCCGGGGTCAATTATTTTGACACAGCCTATATCTATCCGGGCAGCGAGGCTGCCGTGGGGGAAATCTTCGAGCGGAACCATATCCGGGAGAAGGTCAATATCGCGACCAAGCTGCCTCAGTATCTGATCGGGAACCATGCGGCCCTGGACCGCTATTTTGGCGAGGAACTGAGCCGTCTGCGCACGGACTATGTGGACTACTACCTGATGCATCATCTGACAGATCTGGCCATGTGGGAGAAGCTCAAAAAGGTCGGAATTATTGACTGGATCCGGGAGAAAAAGCAGTCCGGAGCGATCCGGAATATCGGCTTTTCCTATCACGGGAACACGGAGAATTTCCTGAAGATCCTTGAGGACTACGACTGGGACTTCTGTCAGATTCAGTACAATTATCTCGATGAAGTGGCGCAGGCAGGCAGAGCCGGGCTGCAGGCTGCCGCTGCCAGGGGGATTCCGGTTGTAATCATGGAGCCGCTCAGAGGAGGCAAGCTGGTGAATATGCTGCCCGAGGCGGCAAAAAAGGCCATGGCTGACAGCAGCCGGGACTGGAGTCCCGCGGAGTGGGGGCTCCGCTGGCTGTATGATCAGCCGGAGGTCACGGTGGTCCTGTCCGGGATGAATTCGCTGAAGATGGTAAAGTCCAACTGCCGCACGGCAAGTGAGGCCCTGGCCGGTTCTTTGACGGATGCGGACTTTGAGACCCTGGAGAAGGTGAAGCGCGCCATTCTGGAAAAGGAGAAGGTGGGCTGCACAGGCTGCCGCTACTGCATGCCATGTCCGAAAGGGGTCGATATTCCGGGTATTTTCCGCTGCTGGAATACCATGTACACCGAATCCAGAAGAGAGGGACGCACCCAGTTTATCCAGACTGTCGGCCTGACCCGGGAGCCGGCTTTCGCCTCCCAGTGTATCAGATGCGGGAAATGTGAGAAGCACTGTCCGCAGAATATCCCTATCCGGGAAAAACTTCAGGAAGCCGACCGGGACCTGCGGCCGCTGCCTTACAGGATCGCCATTCAGGCGGCGCGCGGCTTTATGTTCCGGAAACCATCGGAAAAAGCATCCCGCAGCCCGCGGCAGGCAAAATAGGCAGATGCAGGAGACGCCGGATCCAGGCCGGCCGGAGAAACAGCCGGATGCAGGAAATGCCGGATCCAGGCCGGCCGGGAATGGATCGATAAGTCTGTGGCAATTCCGGAGCTGCTGTAGTACAATGATGCGAAGAGCATCTGCGATTCCGGAAACGCTGATTCATTCTTTCTGCAGCCGGCAGAATTTTCGCGTCAGGGTTTCCTCAGCAGCCGCGATAGCCGCAACAACGCAATACGAGGTATGAAAAAGTGCAGCAGTTTGTAAGTGATTATATGGAAGGTGCTCATCCGAAAATCCTGGAAAGGCTTCTTGAGACGAATATGGAAAAGACCGACGGTTACGGCCTGGATCCTTATTCGGAGCGCGCACGGGAAAAGATCCGGAAAGCAGCGGGAGCGCCGGAGGCGGAGATTTATTTCCTGATCGGCGGAACCCAGACCAATGAGACGGTGATCAGTTCTGTGCTTCGCCCCTATGAGGGCGTGATCGCCGCGGATACCGGGCATGTCAACACCCATGAAGCCGGCGCGATCGAGCATGGCGGGCACAAAGTTCTGACGATTGCCGGGGAACAGGGCAAGCTCTCCGCGGAAAAGATCCGCCTCTGGGCGGAGAAGTTTCTCTCTGACGCGAACCATGAGCATGAAGTGGCGCCCGGGATGGTCTACATCTCTCATCCGACGGAATACGGAACCCTCTATACGAAGGAGGAACTGACGAAGATCCGTGAAGTGTGCCTTGAATACGGGATGAAGCTGTTTCTGGACGGCGCCAGGCTGGGGTACGGCCTTGCTGCGGAAGGGACGGACCTGTCGCTTCAGGATATCGCGGCGCTCACCGATGTATTCTATATCGGGGGCACCAAAGTCGGGGCACTGTTCGGGGAGGCGGTCGTATTTCCGAAGCCCGGACTGGTCCCTCATTTTTATACGATCACCAAACAGCACGGCGCCATGCTGGCAAAGGGCAGGATCACGGGGATCCAGTTTGACGTTCTCTTTACGGATGGTCTGTACACAGAGATCGGAGCCCATGCAGTCAGACTGGCACGGAGGATCCGGGAGGCGCTGCTGGAGAAGGGATATGAGCTGTATATCGATTCTCCCACCAACCAGATCTTCCCGATCGTGACAAAGGAGAAGGCAGAAGTGCTGGCGCAGCAGGTTCAGTACGGCTTTATGGAGGAACTTGACGACGGCCGGCTTGTGATCCGTTTCTGCACCAGCTGGGCGACCCGTCCGGAGGATGTGGAGGAGCTGATTCGGCTTCTGTGAAGCGGTCGTTCTAAGGAAATACTGATTAAATCGGTGTTGCCCCAGGGCCTCCGGCGGATCGCAGTGCTGCTTATCAATAATTGGAAAGACCGAAGTAAAAGTGTGCAGATAAGACTATCATCAGAATGACAGAGCCGGCAGAGGCTTTGCAGGGAGGGAAATGAGATGCTGCAGAATGAGAATGCAAAATATCAAATCGACACTGATGAAAACCGCGCGTTTCTGAAAGAGATATGTGATAATCTCCTCAGCTTCGGCCACCGTTTTCCATCTCCGGGAGGCAGTTCTTATTACCTGGGAGATGACGGTACGCCCTGGACGGAAAGAAACCGTGAGACCTGGATTACAAGCCGCATGGCGCATGTGTACTGCCTGGGATCTTTTCTCGGGCATGAAGGCAGCGAAGCCCTGGCAGACGCGGCGCTGAAGGGACTTCGGGGAGAACTGCATGACAGGGATCACGGCGGCTGGTATGCGGGTCTGACTAAGGATGGCGGGATTCTTCCGACAAAGCAGTGCTACGCTCACGCGTTTGTGATTCTGGCAGCCTGCTCGGGCGTTCTTGCGGGAAGGCCCGGAGCGCAGGAGCTGCTGGATGAGGCGCTTGAACTTTATGACCTTCGTTTCTGGAGAGAGGATGAAGGCCTGAGCGTCGACACCTGGAATACGGAATTTACGGTTCTGGACAGCTACCGGGGCCTGAACGCCAACATGCACTCTGTTGAGGCATTTCTGGCTGTTGCGGATGTGGCGGGAAAGGAAGAATACCGGGTGCGGGCAGGCCGGATCATAGACCATGTACTTGGATGGGCTGAAAAAAATGAATGGCGCATTCCCGAACATTTCTCCAGTGACTGGGTTGCGGACCTGGAGTGCAACAGGGAAAAACCGGATGATCCCTTCAAACCTTTCGGCGCTACGCCCGGACATGGAATCGAGTGGGCAAGACTGGTGACCCAGTGGGCGCTTTCGACTTTCCGGGAGGATAAGGCAGGGCAGGAGCCCTATCTTGAGGCGGCACAGAACCTGTTCCGCCGGGCAGTACAGGACG
>OCTX012262118.1_pt1 | contig 11463 bp, 9 predicted proteins | sample 1539691 | NCBI WGS metagenome assembly OCTX01 (sample SAMN02144231, study PRJEB22623) | gut metagenome | biome: sheep rumen | host: Ovis aries | place: New Zealand | reverse complement strand
AGGAAGATGGCACACAGGGCAGGCGACAGCGTCAGGGCGTTCAGGGCCGAGATAAAGATGGAGACAGCCATCGTCACACCGAACTCGCGATAGAACGTACCCGAAGTGCCTCCGATGAACGATACGGGAATGAACACCGATGCCATCACCAGCGTGATGGAGATGATAGCACCAGAAATCTCGTTCATGGCATCAATAGAAGCTGTCAGTGCCGACTTGTAGCCCTGGTCGAGCTTGGCATGCACGGCCTCAACAACCACAATAGCATCGTCGACCACAATGGCGATAGCCAATAGCAGGGCCGACAGCGTCAGCAGGTTGATGGAGAATCCGAAGACGCTCAGGAAGAAGAACGTACCAATGAGCGATACGGGTACGGCAATCAGCGGGATGAGCGTAGAACGCCAGTCCTGCAGGAAGACATAGATAACGATGAACACCAGTATCAAAGTGAATACAAGCGTAAACACCACCTCTTCGATAGAGGCATACAAGAACTCCGTCACATCGTAGTTAATCTTGTATATCATACCCGGCGGGAACAGCTTAGCCTGTTCCTCCAGCTCGGCCTTCACCTGCTTGGCAATCTCGTTGGCGTTAGAACCGGCAATCTGCTGCACCATACCCATTACCGACGGGATGTTGTTGTTCTTCATCGACACAGAATACTGCTGGCCTCCCAGCTCAATACGTGCCACATCCTTCAGTTTCAGGGTCTGTCCCTCGTCATCGCTCTTAATGATGATGTTGCCAAACTCCTCAGGTGTCTTAAAACGACCAGTATAGCGCATGGCATACTCGTAAGACACGTCTGACAGTTCGCCAAACGAACCAGGAGCAGCCTCGATGTTCTGTTCAGCCAGTACTCCGCTGATGTCTGAGGGCATCAGGTTGTGCTGCTTCATCACGTCGGGCTTCAGCCAGATACGCATCGAGTAGGTCTTCAAACCTGGGGACTGCACATCGCCCACACCCTGAATACGCTTCAGCGCAGGTATAATATTAATGTTGGCATAGTTGGTCAGGAACTCGTCATCATAACGACCGTCAGAGGTCAGCGAGTACATCAGCACCTGTGATGTCTGACGCTTCATCACCGTCACACCAATCTGGTTGACCTCCGAAGGCAACAGTGCCTGAGCCTGCGACACACGGTTCTGCACGTTTACGGCACACATATCGGCATTCATACCCTGACGGAACAACACGCTGATCTGCGCCGAACCGGAACCAGCCGTAGACGAGATATAGTCCATGCCCTCCACACCGTTGATACTCTCTTCCAGCGGGGTAATCACCGAGTTCTTCACCGTCTCGGCATCAGCACCAGGATAACTGGTCCATACCACCACTGTGGGCGGTGCAATATCTGGATACTGCTCAATAGGCAGCGATACCAGTCCTATGAAGCCCAGCAGGACGATGAGGATAGAAATGACCGTCGACAGTACCGGGCGTTTGATAAAATTAGTAAATGTCATTGCTTTACCTTTTTTACTTTTTTACCTTTTTATTTCTTCATGGCAGAAACGATGTCGCCAGCCGACATTGCCTTTGCCTGCTCGTCTATCTTCTCCTGATAGCGCTGAGGAGTGATAGGCACAATCTCCATGCCATCAGACAGCTTAGTGACACCATTGGTGACATACTTGTCACCAGTCTTCAGTCCACTTGTCACAATGTAGGTGTTGCCATCATTCTGGGGATCAACGTTAATCTCCGTATACTTGACCTTGTTATCCTTGCCGACGGTATAGACGAACTTCTTGTTCTGTACCTCTGTAACACAAGACTGAGGAATGATGATGGCGTCGGTATTGACACGCGGGATAACGATGTTACCCGCACCACCGCTCTTCAACAACTTCTCTGGATTGGGGAAGGTGGCAATCAGCTGCACAGAACCCGTAGACGAGTCTATCACACCACTCATCTTAGTTACCTTACCCTCGTGACCATAGATTGTACCGTCGTTCAGCTGCAACTTCACAGCAGGGAAGACAGACAGTCCCTCACCCGACTTCGCGATGGTCATGGCTTCTTTCTCATTGATGGAGAAATAGACATCCATCGACGATATGTTAGATACCGTTGTCAACACGTTAGAACCACTGACCAGCGCACCCTTCTTGAAAGGCAGCGTGCCTACCACACCAGCGGCAGGACTCTTCACATAGCAGAAACTCAGCGCCTCCTTGGCAGAAGCCAGGGCAGCCTGGGCCTGGGCCAGTTGTGCCTTAGCACTCTCATAGTTATTCTCAGAGGTCTGCATCTCATAATCGCCAATCACCTTGTTGGCATGCAATTGCTTCGAGTTATCATACGTCAGCTTAGCCGTGTTCACCTGCTGCTGAGCCGTGTTGACAGCAGCCTGAGCCTGACGTACCTGAGCCTGATAGGTCTCATTGTCAATCACGAACAGCAACTGACCGGCACCTACCGTCTGACCTTCCTTTACGTTAATCTGTACCAGAAAGCCCTGAGCCTTCGGGCGAATCTCTACATCCTGAACACCCTTGATGGTAGCAGGATAGACCGTCTGCATGTCGGCAGTTGCAGTACCTACTGTGGTTACAGGATACTCATTGTCGCCGAAATTGGGGCGACCACCGCCACCACCGCAAGAAACCAACGTTGCAGCAACAGCTGCAAGCATCATCATCTTTTTCATTTTCATACCTATTACTTAATTAATTTTCTATCTTTCTCTTTGGAAACTCATTCGCTTGAAATAAGTTTTTGAGCATGCAAAATTACTAAAAACATCTTATATATATAAAGAAGAAGAGTCATATTTAACAAACTTTATTAAGCAATAGCCTTTGTTATTACCAAATAATATTCGTATCTTTGCAACCAATAACAGAAAAAGAGACCGATGGACAGAAACGAAAGAGATCATCTGATCACGAGCAATATGGGTTATGTGGTAACGCTGGCCCGACAGTATAAAAACGACCTGCTGAGCACCGACGACCTGGTGAGCGAGGGAAGTATCGGACTGATGAAAGCTGCTGACAAATTCGACCCCAGTCGAGGTAAGCCTTTCGTCACCTTTGCCGCCCCTTACATCCGCCAGAGTATCGAGGATGCCATCAAGCGTGTGACGGGTGAAATGCCCGTCTTGTCAACAGACGAAAGTCTACCCGTTGGTTCGAACAATAATTTTACATTATTGAACGTTCTGGAAGACAAGGACGCCCCCCGTACTGATGCCACCTTAGAGCAGAACGCCCTGTCGGACGAATTGATGACTGCCATCGGCACACTGAACGAACGCGAACAAGCCGTCATCAAACGATTCTTCGGCATTGACTGCCAACGAATGACGATGGCAGAGATAGGAATGGAATTAGGGCTGAAGCGGGAACGTGTACGCCAGATTCGCGACAAAGCGGTACGCAAACTCAAGAGACAAGGCCCATCTGCCTAGCCTTCTCGAGGAGCAACGCCATGAGCGGCTCACGCTCATTGGCTACACGATTGTCCAAGACGGCATCTTTCAGATACTGTTTCAGCACACCGACCTCACGTGAGGGCTGCAGATGAAACATCTCCATGATCTCATTGCCGTCAATGACGGGCTGCAGCAGGCGTTTGTAGTCTTTCTCCTTGAGGTCAGCCAGTTTTTCGCGCACCATACGGAAATTCTCCAGGAACATCTTCTTACGCACCTCGTTCTTGGAAGTGATATCGGCCTCACAGAGAGTCATCAGGTCGTCGATGTCGTCACCTGCATCATTCAGCAGGCGGCGTACAGCACTATCTGTCACTTCGCTGTCGGCGATGACCTGAGGACGCATGTGCAGGTCAACCAACTTCTGCACATATTTCATCTCAGCACCCATAGGCAACTTCAGCCTGCGGAAAATCTGAGGCACCATCTTAGCCCCTATGATGTTATGGTTGTGGAAAGTCCATCCCACCCCTGGCTCCCAACGCTTCGACTTCGTCTTGCCCACATCGTGAAGCAAGGCCCCCCACCTTAGCCATAAAGAAGCTTGGTGCTTACACACATTCTCCAGCACTTCCAGCGTGTGGTAGAAATTGTTCTTATGAGCCCGTCCGTCACGCTTTTCCACGATATCAAGTGCAGCCAGTTCGGGCAGGATGAGGTTCATCAAACCGCTGCGTTGCAACAGCTCCAAGCCAATACTGGGATGTGGTGCCATCATGATCTTGTTCAATTCCACTTCAATACGCTCACCGCTGACGATCTTGATGCGGTCGGCCATGCGCTGCAAGGCTTCAAACGTCTCGTCTTCGATCTGGAAGTTCAGCTGGGTGGCAAAGCGGATACAACGCATCATGCGCAGCGGGTCGTCGCTGAACGTTACCTCTGGGTCAAGTGGGGTGGCTATGATACCATCCTCCAGGTCGGCAATACCATTAAAAGGGTCTACCAACTCACCGAAGCGAGCCTTGTTCAGACAGATAGCCATCGCATTGATGGTGAAGTCGCGACGGTTCTGGTCGTCCTCCAGCGTGCCGTTCTCAACTATCGGCTTGCGCGAATCGTGGCTGTAGCTCTCCTTACGTGCCCCCACGAACTCCACCTCCTGCTGACGGTACTTCACCTGTGCCGTACCGAAATTCTTAAAAACGCTCAAGTGGGCATGCTTGCCTAACAGCTGCTTTAACCCTTTAGCCACTTCTATGCCGCTGCCTACCACCACCACATCAATGTCGTCGCTTGGACGTTCAAGAAAGATATCACGCACATAGCCTCCCACCACATAGCACTCCACCCCCAGCCCATCGGCTACGGATGAAATCTGGCGGAAGATTTCCTGGTCTAATATCTGAGCTAATGCCTTGTCTGAATATAGCTTCATGATGCCTTGAAATGGTGAATTTGGGTACAAAGGTACAAAATAATTGCGAAAAATGGTTGCTTATTGTAAAATAATCGCTACCTTTGCACACAAAATATAAATAGGCTTAAAAAGAAAGAGCTATGAAACTGTTCCTAACCACATTACTAGTTACGCTTGCCATGCATGCAAGTGCTGACACTTATCTCGACATGGAGCCCGTCACCATGGAGGTTCCTGAAATGGAAGCCAAGCTGGTCAAACTGGATGCACAACCTGCAGCCTACGTCAATGCCCTTGCCCACAACATGAGCATGGAGACGACGACCAACAGCTGGAAGCCCGACTTTGATTTCTTCAAGTCGAAGACCAATCCAGGTGTAAAGCCCTACAAGTTCATGGACGACATTACTTTCGCTGGTATTCCCCTTTTCGTGGCTGGTATCATTGCCAAAAGTGAGAAAAATGCCTTCAAGCAGCAAGCCAAGCACTCACTGGTTACAAGTTTCAAAACGGGTATTGACGACTACACCCAGTTCTTCGGGCCTGCTGCCGTTGTCGGTCTGAAGCTCGGTGGCTATGAGGGACGTAGCGACTGGCCCCGTTTGCTGGCTAATGCGGGTATGAGCTATGGTATCATGGCACTCCTTGTCAACACCATCAAAAATACTGCCAAGGAGATGCGTCCAGACGGAAGTACAGCTAACTCATGGCCTTCAGGTCATACGGCCACCGCATTTGTAGGTGCTACCATGCTGCACAAGGAGTACGGTCTGACCCGTTCTCCCTGGTTCTCGGTAGCTGGTTACGGTGTTGCTACTGCTACGGGTGTAATGCGTGTCTTGAACAACCGTCACTGGATCAGCGATGTACTCTCAGGAGCAGGTATCGGTATTATGTCAACAGAATTGGGCTATGCGCTTTGCGACCTAATGTTCAAGGGTAAGGGTTTGCTACGCAACGACATTCCCGGCATGGCCAGCGTCATCGACCACCCATCATTCTTTTCTATCAATATGGGTATCGGACTGGGCTCGCGTAACCTCGACTTCGACATGACAGACTTCGGTTGGGCCGACAACATGAACTTGAAGTTCCGCGCATCCACAGTGGTAAGTGCTGAAGGCGCCTACTTCTTCAATCCCTACGTCGGAGTGGGTGGACGTTTGCGCGTAAAGAGCTCACCTATCAAAGGCTGGAACGACATTGTAGATAGAGGCTGGGACGATGCCTTCTACTTCTACACCGATGAAGATGGAACCATAGACCCCGACGTAGAAGAGGCTCTCAGCGATATCGACTTCGTTATCGAGAGCGACCACCTGACCGAATTCGCTGCCGACCTGGGTGTATATTTCAACTTTCCACTGTCAGATCGTTTTGCACTAGGTACGAAAGTGCTGATTGGTCGTAGCATCATGCAGGAGCTGAGTCTGGAAGGTCGCTTAAGTGGCAACAGTCTTATTCCTGATGGCAATTATCAATATCATGTGGACAATAGCCGTCCTTTCTCTACGGAATGGGATTACTTTACCGTCAGCGGCAACAATACCATGAAATATGGCACTGGCATCTCGCTGACCTATGCCTACAAGCAGAACTTCTCATGGAAGGTGTTCATCGACTATGACTTCGCACGCAAGACCTATACCATGAACTACGACACGGGAGGATTCTTCAAGGACCTGTTCCCCGTGGATATGGCATCCATTTCCCCTGCTGAATACAAGGAATGGTTTACCGCCGAGAAGAGTATTAAGAAGAATATGAACTCCTTTGTGCTGGGAGCCTCGTTCGCCATCAATTTCTAAACAGACATGACAGCCAACGAGAAGACCAACGCCCAGTTCGAACAGGTGATACAGGAGTGTCGCTCCCTGTTTGAGAAGAAGCTCCACGACTATGGGGCTTCATGGCGTATCCTGCGCCCACAGTCGCTGACCGACCAGCTGTTCATCAAGGCCAAGCGCATCCGTTCGCTGGAAATCAAGAAGGAGTCGCTGGTGGGTGAAGGCATCCGTCCTGAGTTCGTGGCCCTCATCAACTACGGTATAGTAGGTCTAATACAGATATACAACGGCTTTGCCGATACCGTCGACATTACCAACGAAGAGGCCATGAAGTTGTACGACCAATATGCCCACGAGGCGCTGGAACTGATGAAGCGCAAGAACCACGACTACGACGAAGCGTGGCGAGGCATGCGCGTCAGTTCTTATACCGACTTCATCCTGACCAAGATTGAGCGCATCAAGGAGATTGAAGAGCTCGAGGTGAGAGGTGAGCGCACCAAGGTGAGTGAAGGCATTGATGCCAATTACATGGACATCATCAATTACGCTGTGTTCGGCTGCATCAAGCTGAACGAAGAGAGGTGAGGAGGGTAATAGTAAATATCGCCCGACTGGTGCTGGCCCTGGTCCTGATCCTCTCAGGATTCGTGAAAGCCATCGACCCGCTGGGCACACAATATAAGATAGCCGACTATCTGGAGGCGCTGCACTTGGGGCAGTATGCGCCAGACATGTTAACGCTGGGCGCAGCGGTCTTGTTGTCGGCTTTCGAGTTCGGCACGGGCATCTGTCTGCTGTTTGCCATCCGCCGCCGTCTGGTGTCGCGTCTGGTGCTGCTGATGATGCTCATCATGACACCCCTTACGCTATGGCTGGCACTGGCCGATCCCATCAGCGACTGCGGGTGCTTCGGTGATGCCGTAGTATTGACCAATTGGCAGACGTTCTGGAAGAATGTGCTACTGCTCATACTGGCCGTGGTGGTCAGGAAGTGGCCGTTGGACATGATGCGCTTCGTGTCACGGAGCAACCAGTGGATTGTCACCAACTACTCGGCACTGTTCATCGTCTTCGTGTCAGGATGGTCACTCTACGACCTGCCCTACTTCGACTTCCGTCCTTATCATATAGGTACAGACCTCCGCAAGGGCTGGCAGCAGATGATGGAAGGCAAGGAGTCGCCTTATGCCGACTTCTTCATCGAGCGGATGGACAACGGTGAAGACATCACCGACTCCCTGTTCAACAGCCGAAGCTATACCTTCCTGCTGGTATCGCCCCATCTGGAACAGGCAGACGACAGCCAGCTGGACCGTATCAACGAGCTCTACGAGTATGCCGACGACATGGACTATGGCTTCTACTGTCTGACAGCCAGTGGTCAGAAAGGCATCTTCCGCTGGCGCGACATCACGGGAGCAGAATACCCGTTCTGCCAGACCGACGAGACGGTGCTACGCACCATCATTCGCAGCAACCCCGGCATGCTGCTCCTGAAGGACGGTATCATCATAGGCAAGTGGAGCCACAACAACCTGCCCGTCATTGAAGAGAACATGGAGCAGAAGCCACTGAGCCAACAAGCCATCGGACGGATACCCGACGACTCCGTGGCGCAGAAGATTCTCTTCATCCTGCTGTGGTATGTGCTGCCGCTGGTTCTGCTGACCATAGCCGACCGTCTTTGGACGTGGTCACGTTTTATACGTCAAATAGAAAAAGATACTTATCATTTAATAAACAAAAAGAAAATTATGAGAAAGAAGATTGTAGCAGGCAACTGGAAGATGAACCTGAACCTGCAAGAAGGAGTAGCTCTGGCTAAGGAGCTCAGTGAAGCATTGAAGGCCGAGAAGCCCAACTGTGATGTAGTCATCTGCACCCCATTTATCCACCTGGCTTCTGTAGCCAACGTGCTGGAGGGCAGTGTCATCGGCCTAGGTGCTGAGAATTGCGCTGACAAGGAGAAGGGTGCTTTCACCGGTGAGGTAAGCGCTGAGATGGTTAAGTCTACTGGTGCCCAGTATGTCATCCTCGGCCACTCTGAGCGTCGTGAGTACTACAAGGAGACTCCCGAGATCTTGAAGGAGAAGGTGCTGCTGGCCCTGAAGAATGGCCTGAAGGTAATCTTCTGCATTGGTGAGTCACTGGCTGAGCGTGAAGCTAACAAGCAGAACGAGGTCGTAAAGGCAGAGCTCGAGGGTTCGGTATTCAACCTCAGCGAGGCTGACTTCCGTCAGATCATTATTGCCTACGAGCCTATCTGGGCTATTGGTACCGGCAAGACCGCCACTGCAGAGCAGGCTGAGGAGATTCACGCTTACATCCGTTCTATCGTTGCCGAGAAGTATGGTCAGGCTGTTGCCGATGACACCAGCATTCTGTATGGTGGCAGCTGCAAGGCCAGCAATGCTCCTGAGCTGTTCGCCAAGGCTGACATTGACGGTGGCCTGATTGGCGGTGCATCGCTCAAGTGTGCCGACTTCAAGGGCATCATTGATGCTTGGAAGAAATGAGACGACTCATTAGTATCATCATCTTGTGTATCGGCATTCTGACCAATGCCGATGCACAAACTTTCACCCAGCGCATCCAGAAGCAGGTAGCTGGCCAGGGCTCGATAACCATCCGTCAGGACTCCGTCATCGACCAGCTCGTCAACTCAGCCACTCTGGGCATCAAGTCGTCAGGGCAGGCCGCCAAGCCCAGCCAAACTAGTTCTACTAGTACCTCTAGTCCCTCTAGTTCAACTAGTCATACTAGTACTACTAGTCATACTAGTTCTACTAGCCCCACGACCACGAGCGCCATTCCCGACACCATCGACACCTCCAAGAAGATCATGCGTGGCATGAAAGTCACTGGCTATCGTGTACAGGTCTTTGCTGGTGGCAACTCACGTGCCGACCGTCAGAAGGCAGAGCGCATACGTGATGACATCAAGGCCCATTTCAGCACCGTGCCCGTCTATGCCCACTTCTACTCTCCACGCTGGATATGCCGCGTGGGAAACTACCGTACCTACGAGGAGGCTCACCAGATGCTGGTTACCCTGCGTAATATCGGCTATACGCAAGCCACCATCGTCAAGGGAAAAATAACCGTAGCTTATTAAGACTGTGTATCCGGAAAACGAAATATTCAGAGAAGGACTCGACCAGCTGGCCGACCACTACAAGGAGATCCTCACCTTGCTGGGCGAGGATCCTGAACGCGAGGGACTGCTAAAGACACCTATGCGCGTGGCCAAAGCCATGCAGGTGCTGACACGCGGTTACGAGATGGATGCCCACAAGGTACTCACCGATGCCCTGTTCAAGGAAGACTACTCGCAGATGGTCATTGTCAAGAACATCGACTTCTTCTCGCTTTGCGAACACCACATGTTGCCTTTCTACGGCAAAGTACACGTGGCCTACATCCCCAATGGGTATATCACCGGACTCTCTAAGATAGCCCGTGTGGTCGACATCTACAGCCATCGCCTGCAAGTCCAGGAGCGCATGACGCTCCAAATCAAGGAGTGCATCCAGCAGACGCTGAAGCCTCTAGGCGTCATGGTAGTCGTCGAGGCCCAACACATGTGCATGCAGATGCGCGGTGTAGAGAAGCAAAACAGCATCACTACCACCAGCGACTTCAGCGGAGCTTTCAACCAAGCCAAGACCCGCCAGGAATTCATGAATCTTATTCATAACAACAAATAGACCCCCTAAAGAGCAAAAATCTATGGAACAGTTCAACAGAAACACCTACAAGAAACAGAGTATCTTCGAGGAATTCTATCACAGCTGCTTGGGTAAAGCCATCATTCTGGCCATCCTCGCCTTATTGCTTGGCATAGTGGCCATCATGTCAGTACCTAACGAGTCTATCATGATGGTAGAGACAGAAGACAACGTGCGCCAGTGTCTGCAGGACAATGACAGCATCAAGGGCGACGTCATCGACGAGATAGTCTGGAACATCGGACGTACTTTCAGCCAAGCTGACACCACGTTCGACAACAAGGAAGTGCTGGAAGCCTGTTGGAAATACAACAAGATAGAGACCTACAGCCACACGTTCTACAGCACTGCCCGCATCCGTAACAACACGCATACCGAGGGTGTACGCGTGGGCTTTGGCATATTCGGTATCGTCATCTCGACCGTCTACTACAGCGACCTCGTAATGAACCTCGGTCCGGTACGTGGCAAGTACAACCAGCGACTGATTCAGGATGTGGTAGTTCCCGACGAATACATCGGTGACAATCCTAATATCAAGCCATACCATTACAAAGGAAATCCCGACGATTAGCCGGGATTTCCTTTTTTTATTTGAACAACGAATATTCCTGTACCTCCCAGGCCAGCGCACTGGCACCCAGCACATCTCGCTCGCGATCGTTCAGCTCGGAGATCAGTATCTTCACCTTTCCCCGCATATTGCCAAAGAGATGGCTCTCAAACGACTCACACAACGGGTCGAACATCCAATGGCCCGCATGCGACACGCCACCCGTGAAGATGATAGCCTCCGGATTGACGATAGCCGCATAGTTGGCTAGTCCTATTCCCAGCCAATAGCCCGTCCGGCGATATGTCTCAATAGCCAGCGCATCACCTTGATCGCAGAACTCCTTGATGATACGTGGCGTCAGCTCTTCAGCCTGGCGCATCAGCGAAGGCTCATCCGACTCCTCCATCACCTCTTGAGCCGTCTGGAAGATGCCTGCCGCAGCCACATAAGCCTCTAAACAGCCTTTCCGTCCACAGCCGCAATCGCGTCCCTGGTCTATCAGACACGTATGACCGAACTCACCAGCATAACCATGGGCTCCCTCATGCGAATGACCTTCTGAGAAGAAACAA
>OCTX012268958.1_pt1 | contig 11464 bp, 9 predicted proteins | sample 1539691 | NCBI WGS metagenome assembly OCTX01 (sample SAMN02144231, study PRJEB22623) | gut metagenome | biome: sheep rumen | host: Ovis aries | place: New Zealand | reverse complement strand
ATCGCAAGAACGATCTGATGCGCCTTGCGGAGCAGAGGGTATCTTTTCTGTGGCTTTGAACCTGCGAAGAACTGTGAATTCTCAATGAAAGCGGAGCACGACGCAATGATTACAAGTACAAACCTGATATCGGCTCTTATATGGCTGTTGACCGAGATAAAGCGGCAATCGTCAAGGTAGTAAAAAAGGATCGCAATAAAGCTTACGAAGAATGCCAGGAAGAGTTTCTTATTCTTGGTGGCTCCGATAATGATGTTGGAACCGACACCGATCGCAACGACGAGCAGCAAGGTAACAACACTGAAGTGTCCTGCCGTAAGAGCAGTGCGGATATCGTTTGCTACTCTGGTCTCGATGATGGGTTCGGAAAGAAGACCGGGGTTTGATACCTGTGGAGTGCATGTAATAACGATTACAAGATCGAGTTTTCCGTCCTCAGGAAGAAGGGTGCAGTAATCGGCAAAAGCCTTAAGGTTAAATACCGGCGTTCTGTCGCCTATCATCTGGACAAACTTGCCATTACAGAAGATCCATGCTGTGCCGTTATATTTGTGAAAGGTAAGTGAGAGTGAACTGATCTCCTCGCTGCACTCGAAATGACCGATATAAGCTGCACTGTAGCATGCATTGTTATTGACTATGAATTGCTGGTACTCGGGTGCTTTGTTCGCATTATGCCATTCAGCAGAGGATCTGTAGTCGAACCAGCCGCGCCAGGTATCACCAACACCGACTTTTGTGGCATAGACTCTGTGGCTGGTCAGAACGGAGGAAGGCCACAAACGGTCTTCGTTATTTATTGCGTGTTCAAGACTTGCTCCTACAGTCTCAGGTGTGACATTAGGAACGAAGGTCCAGTTATTTGTTACGTGGCTGCTGTAAGGGCCGTCGAGGGCAAGTGCGCCGCTCAACATATGCACATCTCTGTTTTCGTTGTAATCAGGAGTGGAATCAGTCGTGAAAGTTATCCCGATGCTGATTATTCCTGCGATAACAAGCACGAGGAGCAATGCGAAAATAAAGGCAAGCATAGTACCGCCGAAGGTCCTTCCGCGGCCGTCCGCACCTGAAAGCTTTAAGCTTATTAGTCTGCTGTGTCTGTACTGAGCCATGTATTTTTGCAGTTTCCCGAAAATGATGAAGCGGGACTATGAATAGCCCCGCATTCAGTGAATGTAATCTTATAAATCAGAACTGAGTGTTCATGCTGTTCTTTACCGGCGGATAAGCGAATGAGTAACCGATACCCCACTCGGTCTTAACAAATGTGATCTCAGGTGCGATCTTTTCCATCTTCTTTCTGAGGTAAGAGATGTTAACCATTACGAGGTGGTTATCGCACGGAGAATCGTCACCCCAGACGTGGGAATAGATCCTTGTGAAAGGAACGATAACGTTCGGTGTCTCTGCGAGCAGGCAGAGGATATCGAACTCACGGTTTGTAAGATGCAGAGGTTTCTCCTTGAGAGTAACCTCACGTGTCTTGATATTGATTCTAAGCGGCGGATACTCTACGAGGAATCCTTCGCTCTTCATATTACGCTTAATGTGAACGTTGATTCTGAGGCTGAGCTCAGGGAGAGAATAAGGCTTTGTGATATAGTCATCAGCGCCGACCTTAAATCCGTTGATAACGTCTTCCTGCTGATCCTTAGCTGTAAGGAAGATGATAGGGCAGTCTGTGTACTCTTTGATCTTGGGTGCAAGATCGAAAGCGCTTCCGTCAGGAAGCATAACATCCAGAACGATGCATGAGAAACTGTGAAGCTTGATCTTCTCAAGTGCCTCAGCGCATGAAGCTGCTGTTACTACGTCATATCCTTCGCTCTCAAGAAAATCGCGGTTAAGAACCAGGATATCGCTGTCATCATCTACAAGAAATACTTTTTGCTTAGCCATTAAAATACCTCCCCAGTTACCATAAAATTTTAGTTCTTCACAATTACAATCTGTCAGCCGGACACCAGGATCGCTGTTTTACATAATTGTGATTTTTTGATTTTTGACTAGTATAGTATACAACACATCAAACCGATTTTATATAGTCAATTGCAATAAGTTACAGATAATATTTGACATTTTTAAGTGCAAGCACACATTAAAATAGAAAATATGTTCGTTTTATGGTATTATAAACGGCATGAAACGCATCATTTTTCACATTGACCAGAACTGCTATTTTGCATCGGTTGAGATGATCTCCAAGCCGGAACTTAGGAATGTCCCGATGGCAGTTGCCGGTGATGCGTCGGCCAGGCACGGCATAATCCTTGCCAAAAATGAACCTGCAAAAAAGTACGGGATCAAGACCGCCGAAGCCATCTGGCAGGCGAAGGCAAAATGTCCTGATCTGGTCCTTGTGGATTCCCATCACGAGAAGTATGAATTCTATTCCAGGAAGCTCCGTGAGATGTATTCGGAATACACGGACAAAGTCGAACCCTTCGGACTTGATGAGTGCTGGCTCGACATGACCGGCATCGTTTCCGGTTACGATGAGGCCGAAGAGATTGCACTTGAGATAAGGAACCGTGTGAAGGATGAATTCAAGCTCACATGTTCTGTCGGGATCAGCTTCAACAAGGTTTTCGCAAAGCTCGGAAGCGATTACAAAAAGCCTGATGCAACTACTGTTTTTTCTGATACCGACTGGCAGGAAAAGATCTGGCCGTTGCCTGTATCCGATCTTCTTTTTGTCGGCAAGCATACGGCGGACAAGCTCCTTAAGATCAATGTGAAGACTATTGGCGATCTAGCGAGAACTGACTGCGGCTACATAAGCACTTACCTTGGGAAAGCAGGTGCGGTGCTATGGGAATATGCCAACGGTCTTGATAATGCCCCGGTCGCCGAATCTGGTTATAAGCGCATTCCGAAGTCAGTCGGCAACTCGACCACTACGGCAGAGGACATGACATCTGACAGGCAGATCGAGAGGACTCTTCATATGCTTTCAGAGAGTGTAGCAATGAGGCTTAGAAAGCACGGCCTGAAGGGCACTGTTGTCCAGATAACTGTAAGAGACAGGGACCTCGCCATTTATGAAAAGCAGAGCATCCTTTACCGCGCGACTGACGATGCCAAGGATATTTATGAAGCCGCCAGGGATCTTTTTAAGAACTCTTACGACTGGAACAAAGGTGTAAGAAGTATCGGCGTAAGGTGCACAAAGCTCGTGAGATCCGACAGCGGTGAACAGCTGTCTTTATTCTCTGAAGCCGGGAAGAGCGAGCGCGATGAGAGGCTCAATAAAGCGATCGATGATATAAACAGACGTTATGGAACGAGTGTTATAAAGAGTGCAGCCGAAGCCGAATCCGCGTCAAGAGAGAATAAAGCTGATAAGATAGTGTCGGACCCTTTCCATCCGGAGGACGATTTTAAATGATCACCGCTAACCAGTACTTCAGGAAAGTATTCGGACATAAGATGTACAAAGCATCGGTCACCCTTTGCGTGACGTGCCCTAACAGGGACGGCAGCAAGGGCACAGGCGGCTGCATATTCTGTTCAGAAGGTGGCTCGGGTGAGTTCTCCGTATCAGGGATATCTGTAACAGATCAGATAAGACAGGCCATAGACAAGGTCAGGAAAAAGGCCGGAGATGACGCAGGTTACATAGCTTATTTCCAGAGCTTTACGAATACATACTGTGATCCTTTATATCTCGAAAATATCCTCAAAGAAGCATCGGTCTGTGACGGCATCGAAGCAATATCGATAGCTACAAGACCTGACTGCCTGGGGCCTCAAATCCTTGCTGTTCTTAAGAAACAGGCAGAAAGAATGCCTCTGTTTGTTGAGCTCGGCCTTCAGACCGCAAGCGATGAGACGGCGGAATTTATAAACCGCTGTTATAAGACAAGCGAATATGTTAATGCAGTGAAAGCGCTTAAAGAGACCGGTGCGAACGTTATAACGCATATCATTTTCGGGCTTCCCGGCGAGACAAGGGAAATGATGATGGACACTGTAAAGTTGAGTTTGGATGCCGGAAGTGACGGATATAAATTCACATGTCTATATGTGCTCGAGAATACTCCTCTGGCTGATCTTTACCGCGACAATAAAGTTGAGATACTGGGAGAGGAGGAGTATTTTGATATTGTGGATGAAGCAATAAAGCTCCTGCCTGAAGATGCCGTGGTTCACAGGCTTACAGGTGACGGCCCGAAGAAGATCTTAATAGCTCCGGAATGGACGAAGAATAAGAGGCAGGTCGTAAATTACATCAACCGGAGGTTCGGCTTATGAAGAAATATGTTTTAGAGACCATGAACGCCGTACGTAAATATATTGATGAAGAGATGAAGGGTGCTCCGGAAGAAAAGACTAAGGAGATGCTCACTGAGTTTGAGACCAAGATCTCTTATTACCAGCACGAGAGACTTATTCATCTGATGGTGACGCTGGCATTTGCTACCTGGCTTCTTTTTGAGATCTACTGCCTGTTCGTGCTTCCTTCAGAATTCCTTATCGCGGGAATACTTCTGGTACTGATATTCTTCGGACTTACAGTCGGATATGTTATGCACTATTACTTCCTTGAGAACAGCGTGCAGAAAATGTATCACATGAGAGACGAGATCAGGTCTTTCCTTAATAAAGAAAAGGTAATCTGAATATTATTTGTTTTTTTGGACCGTTATGTGTTAAATTATTGCGGTGTGGAGGACGTATATGCCGACAATAGTTAAATACATTCTGATCTTTTTTATTTCTATGGTTCCGATCATTGAGCTCCGTGGAGCTGTTCCGATCGGAGTTACGGCTTTTGGGCTGAATGAATATATAACTCTTGCAATTTGCGTTATCGGCAACATGATCCCCGTTCCGTTTATTCATCTGTTCGCCAGGAAGATCCTTATCTGGGGAAGCACATGGAAGCACGGCAGCGGTATTTTTAAGTGGATCCTCCAGAAGGGCGAGAAGGCTGGGAAGAAGCTTACTGCCAATTCTAAGAAGCACGGTGCATTTATTGCGTTGATGCTGTTTGTGGGAATACCGCTTCCCGGTACAGGCGCATGGACAGGAACTCTTGCAGCTTCCATGCTCGACTTCGATCTTAAGAAGACTACCAAGGCAGTTGTTCTTGGTGTCCTCATGGCCGGAATCATCATGCTGGTTATCAGTTTGCTTGCAAAAGCAGGCATTACTTCAGTTTCCGATCTTTTCTGAGTTGTAACCTAAATATCATATAAATCAGCGTTTTTGAGCCATTGTTCATAAAATGGCAACACTTTGATATACCAAGTATTGTGCATATTGCACAATCAAATGATTTTCATTTGGTATCTTCTGCATTATTGCGAACTCAATAGCCACCAAGTATTATTAAGCTAGCTCCAAGGAATACGGAAGCGATAACTTCCAGATCCGAGGAAGGCCGCCCGAAGAGATTGTCGAGCAGGCGCAGGGAAGAACCAGAGTTGGAATATTACTTGTGGCGAAGCCGAAGAAACGAAGCCTAAGATTACATCAATGGTGGATAACGAAGTCCGAGATAAGAACTAAGGGAGTGACGAGCGAGTGGTTGAAGGTGACGTAGTCATGCAAGCCACAGGTTGTAACAATTAGTTGATTCGGTATTCGGGACCGCGAGTAGGTGAGATGTCACCATCGACAGGAAAGAACCGTAGCCGCAGCGGATGTTACACCGGTTCGTGCAAACCGAGTAGCCGGTCAGGCTGTCGAACTGCAAGCGATACCGCGAGGTGGAGGGAGCAGACCACAATCGAATAGCGTAATGTTCGGTGAATGGAGACATGAGATGCACGGTGTGATTGAGGGTTGCAGCAAATCGATTAGTTGTAACGATATCACATAAAGCTCGGGTAGTGGTTTTAGGAAAGGGCCTTTTGGTAGGATGGAAGAGCGTAAGAAGATGAGCGTGAATGCGTGATCTTTGTAAGTAATCTAATTTGGTTCGTTGGAGCGAAAAAGGAGATCCCGATGATCTAGCTCACCGGGATCTTTCTTATGTGCATATTAAATTCTATTAAGTCTTTATTTGCGCTTCGGGATCTGCGCGATATAAGGAAGATTTCTTCCGATCTCATCTTTGTCCAAGCCGTAGCCTGCAAGCCACAGGTCATTGATCTCAAAGCCGAAATATTTGACGGGAATGGTCATAAGAAGCCTGTCGGGATTAAGGAGCATAGAGCAGAGAGTGATATCCTTGGGCTTCTTCATCTCGAGATTCTGAATGATATAAGCTGTCGTAAGACCTGTCCTGATTACATCTTCAACAACGAGGACGTGCTTGTCGGTGATATCGATGTCGATATCCTTGGTGATGCGCACGATGCCTGTTTTCGAGGTCGTGTCAGGAATGCTGGAGAAGCCTACCATATCGACCTTGACAGGAAGATCGATCGCTCTGGTAAGATCTGACAGGAAATATAAAGAACCTTTAATGACGCCTATTACGACTAGTTCCTTGTCCTTATAGTCTTCTGTGATCTGTTTTCCTAATTCCTTGATTCTGGACCGGATGGTCTCTTCGCTGTAAACGACACGCTCTGTATTAAGAGCCTCTTCAAGATAAGACACCTCAAGGGACCTCCTTAAGAATTATCGCCGATACCGCCAAACATCTTCAGGCGGTCAACAAGCTCGTTGAAATCTTTTTTGTAAACGATGCGGATATTTGTGCCGGGATAGAGCTCCTTAACAAGGCGCATCTTCTTATTCTTCTTGGTTACATAGCGTTGATCCATCGTCGTAAGCTCAAGATAGAGATTGAACCTGGGAAGATAGAAATCAGGAGAGATAGCCATCGTGACATTGCCTTCGGCATCCCATTCGACAGGGAACGTCTTGGGTTCATAAAGCCACTCAATGTTGTAAAGACTTAAGATCTTCGCAAATTCCTCTTCGGTCTCATTCTTAAAAGCGATGTTTCTGGTCTGGTGATCGATCGTTTTGGAAGACTCGTTCGATTGAGCAAGCTTGACCCTGATATCGTGCTTTCTGGCAAGTTCGGCGATCGCATCAACACATTCGTCGACGCTAAGACGGTCAGTATTAAGGATAAGGTCGAACTGTTCGGGTGCGGTGATATCCTTCCCGTAAACTGTCCTTACGAACTTTCTGTGCTTGCGGTCACCGATATCGAGGACTTCATTGGCTTCGTCAGCAGTAATCCTGTATTTCCTTGCAATAGTATTAAGCCGGGTAGTCTCACTTGCAGTAACCCTGACGTGTATCGCCCCCGGAAAACCTGAGAGCAGCACACTGCCGCCCATGCCCAATATTACAAGGTCCTTATCCTTGGATTCGGAAGCCAGGACTCTGATCCTTTCAACCAGAATATCAGCATAAGTGCGGTCACTGCCGGGAAGCGTCATGTCAAAGAACTTGGCGCTCTCATTTAATCTGTCTAATGTGCCGGGATTGATCTCGCCAAAGAAATTATCGAGGGCATACTTCCTTGAAATGACAATAGTGCCAAGGCGCGCAGCAAGAGCATCAGCAATCTCATCTCCGAGACTTCCGTTCTGTCTTGAGATCGTGATAATCGCCATAAAAACCCCCGAAAAGACCTGATAAACCAATTATACCCCAATAATTTATGTGCTCAAAACTCGAAAAATACGAAAACTGATAAAAAAACTAAAATTCGTGTTTGACTTTGAATAAACGATTGGTTATAATCTTCCGTGCTAAAGGACGCCATCTTAGCTCAGTTGGTAGAGCAGCTGATTTGTAATCAGCAGGTCGTGGGTTCGAGTCCCACAAATGGCTCCATAAGATGAAACCCTTGAAAACACTGCGTTTTCGAGGGTTTTTCTATTGCCGGAAAAATGGTTAAACAAGTCTAAAAACAGCCTGAATGGGAGCAAAATGGGAACATTTTGATAACCAAAGCCTGAAAAATTAACCGAATCTTAAGGATTAATCTTTGATATTTGCTTTATAATTTGGACTAACATAAATAACTTTGAAGTAGTGAAGTGCACTTCGAAGCTTGAAGCAGTAACAACTGAAGCTGTTATTTGCAATTAATGATATGTGGGGAATTGAATAATGGGAAAAGCATTTACCAGATCAATATCTTTGGTATTGATTATTTCAGTGGTGTTATCGCTGACATCGTGTGTAGAAAAATCAGGCAGGGAGGGCAGGAAAGTTTCCGCTGATACGCCCTGGTTCAGCAGTAGTGTTTATGATATCGAGATCGCCACGGATCCTGCCAGGGAAATAGAAGACTGCATGTTTTTCTTTCTGGGTGCTGACGAAAAATACTATGTGGTTCGTACATACGGTAATTATAAAGGCACTTTGAAGGAGAAGGAAGCAAATAACGACTACTATACGTATGATCTGGTTACCGTGATCGACAGAAACTCTAAGCAGGTAGTTAATACTCTTGATCTGAATAATGAGGATGGTATGGATGTGTTCTATGCAAACGGATATGTCACAACATATTCATTTACAGACGAGAAATACTACGATCCTCTTACATCCGAAGTGAAAGAAACCAGGGCTGTTAACCGCGATGACATCGGTTCATATTATCATCTTGGAGAGTATTTAGTTGAAGCAATAGATGATTTTTCGAATGGTGAGGGAAGTTATAAGATTAAGATAAGTTCTCCTGAAGGAAACACGATTGAATCAAGTCTCAAGCAATTGGGCACGTCGATACAAATTGAGGGAATGTTTCTGATAGATAAGGGAAATGCACTTATCTATGCTTTTACAAGCAAGGGCAAAGGCTACTATGAGCTGAATCTTGATTCCGGGAAGATCCAGGATGCAGATGCAAAAAATTATGAGTGGATAGATCTTGATAAGATCGGTTCAACGATTGTAAGTTCAGCAGGTGATCTTTATAGCAAGAGCCTGAAAGGTATAACAAGAATAGATACAAGTGCGAAAAAGGTTGAAAATGTATTAGATTTTAATTGCTGCGGAATCAACAGAGCCAAATTAGCGGGCTTCGCACTGGCTGACTGTTCTGAAAGGACGCTGAGCTTTGTTGGTCAGAAGGATAAGTATATGAATCTGGCAGGCGATAAATTGAATGCCTTTCAGATTGTCGAACTAACCAAAGAGGATAAGAACCCCAATGCGGGAAAAACGGTTCTGGAGTTGTATGCACCATATATTAGTGATGAAACCGGTGCTGCAATAGAAACCTATAACGCTAATAACAAAAAGTTCTATATTGAAGTCGTGGACCGCTACGATGAGAGTAAGTATGAAACGGATAATAAAGTGGACTGGCGTACCCGGACTGCAAATGATGTGAGAATGGAGTCGCTGAATACTGAAACAAAACTCAGTACTGATCTTATCATGGATATAATTTCCGGTAAGGGTCCTGATATTCTGATGGATACATGCGGGTTCAATCAGCTTAATAATCCTGATTATCTGATTGATCTTACGCCCTATGTCGGAAAACTTGTTCCCGGGAAGTATTTTACGAATGTGATCGAAGGCTCTAAGAGCAACGGCAAGCTTTATCAAATGCCTGTAAGTTTTTATATTAGTGGTATCTATACGGATAAAGGCAATGCCGGCAGTTCCGGTGTCGGATTTACATTTGATGAATATAAGGATTTTGTAAGCGGAAAACTAAACGGAGTTGATGCTATTAAATATGGTCAGGCATACTATTTTGTTAATCTGTTCAATTTCATGAATGAGAAATTCATAAAAGATGGAAAGGTCGATTTTACCTGCCCGGAATTTGCAGAGATTGCCGAATATGTTAAAGAAAATGTTCCTGAGGATGGTGTCCCTTCAGAAGGCCGTAGTCTGAGCGTTGACAGTGCAGAAAAGGTGCAAATACAAGACTACGACTACTATTTCACCATTAAGAAGGATTCGAACAGGAACACTGATCCTGCAATATTAGGGTATCCTTCTTCGGACGGGCGTGGTCCGCTGTTCTTATCATATTCTTCTGTGGCTGTATCAGCGCAGGCCACGGATGTTAAGGCATGCGGTGAATTTGTAAAACTCCTGCTTTCCGATGAGATTCAGGCAGGTTATGCCGTTAGCGGCATGGGGTTTGCTGTTAACCGGAACGCATTTAAGACTGCAGGCGAAAGTGCGGTCAGATACTGCAATGAATTGGACGATTCTTTTGAAACGAGCAAAGTAAAGTTTACAACAGATGATATTAACAATCTTGAATCAATACTGCTGAGCTGTTCAAGAATGAATAACGAAGATTCTGCCATCAGCATTATTCTCTATGAAGAAATGCCCGCATATTTTCTCGGACAGAAGGATCTGGATGCGGTAATCAAGATTGCCGCTGACAGAGCACAGAAAGTGCTGGATGAACGGGGATAGTCCCGGATCATAAGCTGTATAGTTTGATAACCAAACCCCGGGAATTTGATTTTGGGGCCAATTAACAGGTTGTGCTGACGAAAAGGTGATCTTTCCTGCGTGTTTCACTTGATTGATCACGCTCATGTGTTCGAAAATAAGAGAGCTTCATTAACAAGAATGAAGTTCAAATCTTACAGAGCAAATGGGGAAATTTTATGGAAGAAAAGATCATTGAGAAGAACAAAAGATACTGGAACGATCATGCGGATCTCTGGTTCGGAGCGACGGCATTGCCTAAATACGGAGTCAGATTCGTAACGGAAGATGATCTACATTTCTTTTCTGATGTTGAAGGAAAGAAAGTTTTGGAACTGTGCTGCGGCAGCGGCCATTCACTTAAATATCTTGCGGATAAAGGCGCAGGCGAGCTGTGGGGATTGGATCTGTCTCAGAAGCAATTGGATAACGCGAAGCAGATGCTAAAAGGGAGCGGATGCAATCCCAGACTCATATGCGCACCTATGGAAGCGGACAGTGGTATTCCGGAAGATTATTTTGACTATGTTTTCTCGATATACGGAATTGGCTGGACGACAGATCTTGAAGGCACATTTAAGAAGGTTGCTTCATATCTTAAGAAAGACGGAATATTCATATTCAGTTGGGGTCATCCGCTTCATTACTGCGTTGCTAAATCGTATGAGACAGGCGAAGATGAAGTCATTGACGGAAAGCTGGTCTTCTCGCGGAGTTACTTCGATGAATCGTATCTTAAGATGCCTGTTCACGACACGGATGTGACTTTTGCGAACAGGAAGATATCGACATATGTTAATGCTCTTTATGATGCCGGATTCATTATAGAGAGAATGGTAGAGCAGACTGATGAGAAGTCTTTATCAGATACCGAAGATGACAGCCCGAAGGCACAGAAGGCAAAGATGGTGCCGCTGTCGATGTGTTTTAAATGCAGAAAACTTTAAGAGAACAATGGTAAAATCTAATGCAGTGAGATAAACCTTTTTTAGGGGAGAACATTGCATATGGCATTTTTTGATATGACCAAACCGAACGGAACCGGATTTGCCAGGATTCCTAACAAGCAGAATTATACGAACCAGGATCTCCTGGATAAACTTTCTGCTGTAAAGGTAAGCTTTGGTACGCC
>OCTX014528756.1_pt1 | contig 11465 bp, 2 predicted proteins | sample 1539691 | NCBI WGS metagenome assembly OCTX01 (sample SAMN02144231, study PRJEB22623) | gut metagenome | biome: sheep rumen | host: Ovis aries | place: New Zealand | reverse complement strand
CGCGCTGAAGCACAGGACGCATGTAGTTGGCTGCTGCCGACGGACCGTCGAGTTCGTTGATGGCCTCGGCTGCCATGAGATAAACGTCAGCCAGACGCATGTACTGGAAGTTTATACCATCGTCATTGTCAGACGTTACGGTGCGTGTCATCCACTCATAGCGCAGTTTACCAAAGTTCCACTTGTTGATGGCGCGGAGTTGCTGATGTGCCTTGCCGTCGATGAAGTCGTCTTCCTTGCACCAGTCGTATGGAATACATGTGATGTCACGACGTATATCCTCTGGATCGTAATCATAGAAGAGGAAAGGTATCGGGCCGTTCACACCACCCTGAGCCTGCCTTGTGTACTGGTCTTTTGCGTTGTGCTTGATGCCCCATGTATAGAGCACGCGTCCACGACCTGCAGAGAACGGAATCTCCCAAAGGCTCTCGCCACCTGCAGTAACGACGTCCTTAGAAAGGTTCATGAAGTTGGTCTGAAAGTCGCCAAGAGTGTTGCGTCCGCTGTTAATAATGTCGAGGCACTCCTGCTTGGCAATCTGGTACATCTTCTCAGGAGCGAGTTCGGGGTCGTTGCTGCGACGATAGCCGTCACCACGCAGTGCATATCCGCCTGCATAGAGAGCGATGCGTGCACGAAGACCCTTAACGAACGACTTGTTTATACGCTCTGTAGAGGTTGTAATCTTGTTCTCGTTTGGCCAGTAGCAATAGTCTTCTGCCTCAAGGAGGTCGGCAAGCAGTTGCTTGTAGATAACATCCTTGTTCTCACGTGGCAGATAGATGTTGTCATTGTTGTTTGGCGTGAAACGTGCTGGAACGTCACCCCAAGCCTTCACGAGGTCGTTATAGATGACGGCACGCAGAGTGAGTGCCTCGCCGAGCAACTGAGCCATGTCAGGATTGTTCTCGATATTGCCATACTTGCGGATTCCCTCAATGGCAAGGTTAGCACGCTCAATGCCCTGATAGAACATGGCATAGGCGTTGTTGTCTGTGTTCATCTGTCCGTTGTCGGCCAGCGTGTTATAGTTGCCCAGACTTTGCTTTTCGCCTGTCTTGTCGGCAAATGACGGATAAGAGCCGCTCGGCACCTCCACATCGGTATTGATACCATAGTATGGAAGGAAACGTCCACGATAAGAGTTTGTCTCGCCGAAGGAAACGTTTATCGACATAACCTCTGACTCTGCCAAAGCATAAGTAGAGTACATCGTTGATTCGTCAAGCGTTGACAGTGTTGGCGCATCCATGTCGCAAGATGCCAAAGCAACAAGCGAGAGCGACAATATTGATAATTTTGCTATATTTTTCATTTTGTATTTCCTCCTTGTTTTAGAAATTCAAGTTCATACCGATTACTAACTGACGGCTACGTGGATAACCTGAGTAATCACAGTTAGGTGTCAAGTTGGTTCTGCGCACACAGTCTGCCTCGGGGTCATAACCAGAGTAACCTGTGATGGTCAGCAGGTTGTAACCTGTAACATAGAAGCGGAGACTGTTGATGCCTGCACGCTTGGTCAGCGTTGTTGGCAATGTGTAACCCAGTGTCAGAGTGTTCAGACGCAGGAACGAAGCCTTCTCAATAGCCCAGTCAGTAAGAACCATCTTGCTCATGTATGGCGACCACATTGTGGTGTTGGCATTGAGTTCTGCCAGACGTGCCGGGTCGTTAGAGAGCAGACCAGTCTCTGGGTCGAGGTTGGTCCAACGAGTACCCATAGCCATGTCGGTAATCATATTGCGATACTGATACTTGCCGGTTGAAGTGTACTCAATCTTGTTTGCATTGTAAACCTCGTTTCCGATGCTATAGTTGAAGTTTGCACTGAGGTCGAAGCCATAAGCACGACCAGAGATTGTGAATCCTCCAAATGCAGTCGGGTTGACATCACCAATCTTCACGACGTCCTCGTTTCCGATGGTGCCATTACCGTCAACATCAACAATTTTGAGAGAACCTGGACGTACTGTACCGATGAGTGCAGTTGCGTCAGCAACACCATCCTTAAGAATCCATCCTGTTGCAGGGTCGTAGCCAGAGAAGTCAGAAACCTCATAACGTCCAGCGTTCTTGTAACCGATGATTTCACCTACAGCGTTGCCAACAGCAACCCTGTAGTCGTTTCCGATTTCGGTTGAAGCCCAACGTGTCTCCCAGCCAAAGTCTTCCATGCCGCCGAGCGACTTGATTTCGGTCTTGTTGAAGCCGATGTTGCCGCTGATGTCAAGTCCGTAGTCCTTCTTGTTTATCACATGATATGTGAACGAGAACTCGAAACCGCTGTTCTGAGTCTTACCCATGTTGCGGTACTGATATTCATATCCTGTTCCAGAAACTGGGAATGCAATAAGAAGGTCCTTTGTGGTGTTGATGTAGCCTTCGATGCTTCCGCTCAACTTGCCGCCGAACATTGTGAAGTCGAGACCGAGGTTACGTGTGATTGTTGTCTCCCACTTCAGGTCTGGGTTGGCCATGTATGTTGATGGGCGCAGAGGATTGGTGAATCCGTTCACCCATGTACGCTGGTTTGCGGTAGCGCTGTATGGCTCATATTCCTGAATCAACTGTCCCGAAGGAATGTTGTTGTTACCTGCTGTACCGTAACTGAGGCGCAGTTTCAAGTCGTCGAGCCAAGAGTGTGTGCCCTCCATGAATTTCTCTGAAGAGATACGCCATGCAAGTGCTGCTGATGGGAAGTATCCCCAGCGGTTGCCCTCTGCAAACTTAGAGGAAGCATCGGCACGGAATGTAGCGCTCAGGAGGTACTTGTCCTGGAAGTTATAGTTCAGACGTCCGAAGAAAGACAAGAGTTTGTCATTAGGACTGTAGATGTCGCTGGTTGCAGCAGCCACGCCCTGTGACGACAGTCTCCAAGCCTTTTCTGAAGTATAGTCAGTAGGGAATCCAACAATCATGTTGGTGTTGTCATGTCTCTTTGTGATAACATACTCATGACCTACCAATACGTTCAGTGAATGGTCATCATTATTGATAATCTTCTTGAAGTCGTAGTTGATGGTATTGGTGTTGCGGAAACGCTCACGGTTGGTGTTTACGAAACTTACCTGTGGTTTGTTAACATAGTTCTGGTCTGCATAGTTGCGGACATTGTATGCTGTCAAGCCCCAGAAACGCTTGTCGTACTGGGTGTAAAGATCATATCCGAACTCTGTCTTCACCTTGAACTTGTCGAAGATTTCCCAACCGAAAGAACCTGCCATGTTGAGATTCTTGCGCTCGCGAGAGCGGTCGTTGTCATACTGCGACTGCAGAGGATTGTAAAGGTTGCCCAAGTCATCGTCCTCAGCACCTGCTGTCGGGTCGAGGTTAGCCAATGGTATAGGAGTGTAGATAACGGCATACTTCAATCGTTTGTCGGTATCGTAAGCACCATCAGCCTCGTTGGCACCAGAACCATTGATGTCTGTCATAGAATAACGTGCCTGCAAGTCGAGTGTTGTGCGCTTTGTCGGCTTGGTATTCAGTTTCAGAGAGAAGTTGTCGCGCTTGTAGTTAGAGCCAACCATGATGGCCTTGTCGTTCATGTGAGCGTAACTGAAAGCGTACTTGATGTTCTCAGAACCACCGTTGATGTTTATATTGTGGTTGAAGGTGTGACCAGTGCGGCCATACATGATGTCCTGCCAGTCGTTCTCTGCAACACTCTTGTACAAATCAACATCCTGATAGTTTCCGAAGAGAGAAGTATAAGAAGAAATCTTTGAAGGATCGTTGTTGTTCTTCAGCAATGCCAACTCATACTGCCAGTTAGCGTAATCGTATGCTGAAAGCACGTCCATCGTCTTGGCGATTTTCTTCCAACTGTAGTAAGCATTGTAACTTACCTTAACCTTTCCTTCCTGTCCGCTCTTTGTGGTAACGAGGATTACACCGTTAGCACCACGCGAACCGTAGATGGCTGTTGAAGATGCATCCTTCAGCACTGTGATATCCTCGATATCATTGGCAGGAATATCGCTGATACCATCAACGGGGAATCCGTCAACGATATAAAGCGGGTCGTTGCTCTGTGTGATAGAACCACCACCACGCACGCGAATCTTCACCTCAGCGTCAGGAGAACCTTCGGTTGTTGTTACCTGCACACCCACCATTTTACCGGTGAGTGCCTCAGAAGCGTTTGCCACAGGCACTGCCTGCAGTGTTTCGCTGTTCACTGTAGCCACAGAACCGGTCAAGTCCTTCTTGCGAACAGAACCGTAACCGATAACCACCACGTCCTCGAGAGTGGTGTTGTCGTCCTGCAGAACTACGTTTACATTACTCTTACCTGCAACATCGATGGTCTGAGTCTTCATTCCCACATAGGAAACGTTAATCTGATGCTTGTTGCCTGTAAGTTTCAATGTGAAGTTACCCTCGAAGTCGGTCACCGTACCATTGCTGGTGCCTGCTTCCATAACTGTAGCGCCGATGACATCCTCACCGGTGGCGTCCTTCACATTTCCCGAGATTGTCTGCGCCTGCAACGTACCCACAAACATGGTGAGTAGCATCAGCAGCGCAAATCGAAAAGTCTTCAATTTACCAGACATAGTTACTTTATTAAAAATTAAACAATTGTTATTATCGATTTGTCTTAGTGGAGTGTTCGTTTGTTTTTTTAGAAAGTCGTAGTTTTGTTTATTAGTCTTTCCATAGCATTGGCGAAGCCTCGATGAAACCATTATTCATGTTTGTATCCGCCTGTTTTCTCCGTAGTTTGGTGCAAATATAATGTTTTTTATCAAATCTCGCAAACTTTTATTAAAAAAAAGCAAAATTAAGGGCGCCTGCCTGCTGTTTTGTTGTGGGCAGGCACCCTTTCGTATAGTCTTTACCTTACAATCTTTGTTGTAACGGTCTTTCCGTTCTCCAGTTTTTCAACCTTGATGAGCACGCCTTTTGCAGAGTCGCTTACGCGCGCGCCTGCCACATTATAATAATGTGTAGAAACCACGTTGCCCTTCTCGGTGATTACACCTTCGATGCCAGTAGCGACGCTGATGGTCTTTGCCTCACCGAAACCGCCATGAGCATTGGCAGCACGGATGGTGTAAACATCATCGCCCTCTGCCTTGCGTGGAGCGCCATGTGCCCCGTTGCCTGCACCAGTGTCGAAAGAAGCCTCAGTGGTGATGCCCATCAGTTCGTCGTTCTTGAACAGGGCATAGGCAATAGCGTCATCGGCAGGAGTCCATGTTATGACATTCTCTGCTATCTCAGCGTCTGGAGCATCCACCTGAACGGTGAATTCTGCCGGTGTCCAGCCTGTGAACACCTTGTCGAGTGCGAACTCGGCAGCCTGCGTAGCGGTGAGAATGGTCTCGAAGTCAGGATTTGTCTGACTGCTCTTAGATGCTGTGAAGGTCACGACATGCGAAGATGGTGAAACCACATTGCCCTCGGCATCCATAGTGTTGTACTCAACGAACGCCGTTGCCGGATTCTCGTTCATACCCTTCAGTGTCCATCGGCTTGCCACGAGTTTGTCATCGTTCACTGTGGTGTTGATGTAAGCACAGCGTGGAGCATTGTTCCAAGCACGTCCGTAGTTGTACTTCTGTGCATTGTTCTCAATCTCACAGTTGCTGAACACATAGCCATAGGCATTGCCTACCTTGGTAGAAGGAGCGGTGATGGTGCATTCGCCAGAGCCATCAGCATTGCGTTTCTCAACCACGAGTTTCGATTTCTTCATGAAGAGCGTGCCCTCGCCGCAGATGAAGTCAACCGTTCCGTGAACCTCTGAGTCTTCCCAGTAATAGTTACCGTTCTGGTTGTTTGTATAATATGTATCCTGGTGAGAGAGCAGACGCACATTCTTGCAAACAGTGTTGCTACCCTTGTCTTGCAAGCAAACGGCGCGGCCGTCGCCAGCAATGCCATAGTAGTCCCAATCGTTCTTCAGCGTCAGGTCTTGCATGTAGAGGTTCTCACTGGTGTTGAGCAATGTTGCCGTTTCAGCGATTCCTTCTTTTGTAGGCTTGTTCTGAATGATTGTTCCCTCTGTGCTCTGGCCGATGATAGAAATGTTCTTGCGTCCAATTTGTGTCAGACATGTCTGACCGAGGTCGTAAGTGCCATTTGGAAGGAAGATATAAACACGCTCATCTCCTGAAATACCGTTGGCAGCGTCGATTGCATCGATGAGACTGCTTGCGTCGCCAGCCTTCACAGTAATCCACTGTCCTGCCTGTTCGTAGTTGGTAGTAGTGGTGTTCACAATCTTCACATTGTGGATATACATCTCGCCAGAGGCAACGAACTTCAATGAAATCTTGCCTTCAGGACCTTCGTAAGCGTATGTCTGCAACTCGCCGTCGGTTTCCGATTTGCCATTGAGTGTTGCCAGAGTCTCGCCGTTAGCATCGAGCACGAGTACATTGGTGCCCTTGCCATACTGGCAGAGTGTGACGTATATTGTAGCCTTCGGGCCAACGAGCAGGTCAACCTGGTCGCCATCATAGAACGACCATCCGTGTGTGGTGTCGTGGAACTTGCACTTGCTGCCCTCTGTCGGTGTGAACGCCTCATGGTCTTCTGCATAGAAGAACGGATCGGCAAGGTTGAACGAGTACTTACGGCTGTCGCTTGCAACCTCAATCTCCGTCTCTATTGCATAGAGGCTAATGTCAGAGGTGATAACGTCAGCGGTCTTGTACTTCTCGCCCACATAGTCGTTCTTGAACCATCCACGAGCCTTATAGCCTTCCTTGGCACCTTCCACAGAAGCGATGTCAACAGCGAACTCGCCGATTGCAGCGTCTTCCTCCACTGTCTGTGTGCCTATTGTTGAACCGTCAAGACCGATATAAGTCAGTGTGTAGTCAGGCTTCTGAACAACATTCAGAATGTAGTTGATGCTCTCCTTGCCTGCTGTCATTGGAATGGTAACGGTGCAAGCGGTCTCGCTGCCCTCGTAAGTCACTGTTCCAATCTCGCCACTTGCTGCGGTGATGTCTGTCAGAGGATTCTCTGCGCTTACCATTGTTGCGCTCTTCGAGAGTTTCACCTCACCCACATAGTCGCTGCCGTCAATCTCGAACACCTCGTCGGCAGCATATTCAGTGCCGTTCAGTTTGAACGATGCCAGGATAGGCATTTCCTTCTCTGTTCCGCTGAGTGTTCCATTGATTATGATGTCAGAGAAACCTATCTGTTTGGTGTTAGCCAGACCGTAGAGATTAACCTTCAGTCCGCACTGTCCCTCTGCTGCTGTTGCACCGGTGATTTCGTATGTGAAGGTGGTGAACTTGGCATTGGTGTCAGAGTCATGTTTCTTTGATCCATCGTGGCGGTTTGGTCGCTGACCTGTTGCCAGAGTAACGGTAGTGTTATCTGGGTTGAGCCAACTGAAGTCGAGCAAACCATCGTCTGTTCCGAAGCGTGTTGCCGTGATGCTTACGCTGCTCGGAGTGAATGTGAAGCCAGGCTTCGGAATGATGATGAACTGTATTGCGTTCTCGTCAGTAGCACTGTTATCCTTTGCTACCGGCTGGAAGATGGTCTCAACAGGAGAGGTGAGATCCTTCGGTGTTCCCTTGCCGGTAATGGTCAGTCCGCTGCCGTGAGCGACCTTGCTTGAGAGGAAATAGTCGGCATCGTCACCGAATTCTGCTGTCTGCTTCTCTGTTCCTTCATGGAACGGGAACGTTGCTGTTACCGCCTCGTTATCAAGTGTTGTAGGCTCTTTCTTCGCCTTCAGGTCAACCTTAATATAATAGTAGTAGTTGTTGTTATTCGTAGAGGTAATTGCAACAAAGCCTTGCTCCACGTCTGCCAACTTTGCCTTATAAGTAGTCTCTGGGTTGTCGTTAGTGTTCTGGTATTCTTCACTATTGCCGATGGTGTAGTATGAGTAGCCCGGATATCCCTTAACAGTAACCACATCCTCCGTGCTTTGTACAGGAACCTTGAAAACAGCACCCTGCTGCACCTGAATGTTATTGCCATTATTGCGGAACGAAGCGCCATTGGCCTCAACAGTCATCTTAATGCCATCCTTGGCAACATCGTCAACCTTGCCTGAGCCCTGCGACAGTGCCACAGTTGCAGCCATAACGTCAGCATCGCTGTAATCCCATGTGGCAGTGATGTCCTCGGTTACAGGGAATGGATATTCCTCTTCCTCGCTAACTGCTGGCAGCGTGATGCTGAGATTGCTCCAATATCCATTGGCAGTCTGCTCTATCACGAGTGTCTCGTCGTCGGTTGTCGCCTCATAAGAAGCGGGGTCAGCATTAACTTCTGCTGCCGTTTCACCGAACTTCAGCGCATTCTCGTTCTTATAAGTCTTGACAGTGATTGCTGCACCCTTGCAAGAAGGAACAGTAACCTTTGCGCCTGCATTTACCTGATGCCAGCCACTGCCGTTGGCAGAGAACTTGCTGCTTGTAGCGTCCACTCTAACTGCCACATCAATGTCTGTTCCATTAACAGTGGCCTGAGTAACCATGATGCCATTGCCTGTGCTGCTGCCCTGGAACTTATGCTGCGGATTGTCGTTATATCCGTCGAGAGCATAAACGATGCTTACAGCACTCTCACGGTCGGCAAGTGCAACGGTGTTCTCGGTGAACACTGGAGTGAGAGCAACGTCGGCAGTAGGAGTAATCTCGGTGCCTGGTGCGTATGTCTCGGTGCCGTCGCTCCATCCTGTCAGTGTGCTACCTTCTTTATATAAGGTATAGTTCTTTGGCAGTTTCACAGCACTGCCATCCTCAACCTCGACAGCAGCAGGAGCCACACCCTCTGCATCGCCTGTGCCGAATGTCACGTTATGTGTAGTAACCTCTGCGGGGATATCCTCTGGTGCGATAGCCTCAACAGCGAAGTAGGGGTTATAGTTGGCATTGCTGAAGTGCAGTGTGGTTGGCTCGTTCACGCGGTAGTATGTAGAAACCACGTTGTCGTGATTGCTGCTCCACTTGGCACCCACGGTGTTCAGTTTTGCCACCTCTGTACCATCAGCATCGGTCACCGTGATGTCGTTGCCGTAGTCGTGAGTAGCATAAGTGATCTTCACTGTTCCTTCAACAGGAACACTTGCAGTAAAGTTGCTCCAGCCGTAAGAAGTGCCGTGCCATGTGCCTTTCAGTGTGGCTGCCGCCGCCTCTGCATTGTCTGTCTGACTTATTGTGCCGTCTTCTGCAACCGAGATATAAACATTGCTTCCTGTTGCCAGAGCCTGCAATTGTGTCAGGTCTGCCTTGATGTCGCGGAATCCCACTTCTTCAGCGGTCTCCACCTCTTCGGGAACTACCGTAGGTGCTAATTCACTCACAATGTTTCCGCCACTGCTGAAGGTAATAATCATACCAGTAATGTTGTATTTCTTCTCCACATCGAGAGTGTAATCAACATTATACTTATTATATATCTGCAGTGTTTTGGTGTCATCAGTATAGAACTTCGTGCCGTCGGCCACTGGCGTTACATCGTTGATGGTTACGAGTTGGCAATAAGCACTTGCCGCTGTCGCCTCTGCCGTAGTCATTACCACTGGAACTGCTTCACCAGATGTCACTGACACATTGTCAAGATTGGTATGTCCAGCAACAGGCTTTATCTCATAGATTCCGTTATAAGGAGAGTTGGTGGCAACGATTGTGCCGTTAAGAATCTGTCCTGCTGTGAACTCCAAACCAGACTTGAAGAAGTCCATAGCGCCTGACGCATCTTTGATATACGCATCATTAGTACCATTGACATACAGCACCTGTGCGTCAGTAAGTGTGAGAACTACATCTTCCCCTGATGCCACATTTGCAAGACCGGCAATATTTGCCACTGCCGTCGGGAAAGTATATGTAGCAGACGCCACATCACTTGTGTTGTCACCACTTACGGCAATTGCCTTAACCGTGGTGGTCTCGCTGATGTTTATTGCTGATGTGTATGCCGTAGAAGCAGATGACGGTTCTGTTCCATCAAGAGTATAATAGATGCTTGCACCTTCTGTAGAGCATGAGAGAGAGAGTTCGATAGGTGCATAGTACTTTCCTCCACTGACAGAGAATGACGGACTTGCAACTGCTACTGTCTCACCTCCGCCAGTTTCATCTGACCTTATTACAATATCGTCAACATAAACACGTGGAGAGCCCGACAGTTTCAGTTGGGTATCTGCTGTCGCGCCAGTGATATTGACTGTATATTCTGCGAAATCAGCGCCAAGGTTTGTTATGTTCACATCGCCTGATATCTCTCCGCCTCCAAGTATTTCAACATTAATTGTGGTTGTCGAGGAGTTGTAACGTTTAGCCTTGTACGTCAGCACCGCATTACTTGTAAATGCATCAGACTTTGGTGTGGTGACAGAACCGTTAGCACTCGAACTACCCAACTTAACGAAACCAACTTCTCTTGACATCTTCTCACCTACCCATGTGCCATAATCATTTTCGTAGTTGAAAGAAGAACTGCTTGCTTCAGTTAAATCATCAAAATCAGCAGCGACTATAACATCCGAAATATCATTCTTTGTTATTGTTGCCGTTGCAGTAGAACTGTTATCCATGCCATCCTTCGTAGCATAAGCCGCGATGGTAGTGGTCTCTGTAATGTCGAAAGGTGCCGTATAGGTTTGCTCGGCACCACCATTCAACGTGTATATTATAGTAGCACCTTCGGTTTCTGTCGTAATAGTAACCTCCTGGCTCTCAGCAGTGAACTTGGTTCCGTCAGCAGGAGTAATTACTGGTGTCTTCACCTTTTCCACACCGCTGGTAGAATATGCAACTTCCAACTGCTTCACATAGAAAGCGCCCTTCGTGCTACCTGTGTGCTCATACTTTACAACAATGCTTCCACTTCCAGAACCGGTAAACTCATACTCGGTAGCAGAGGATGCTACTTCAGCGTAATCTGCGTCACCATATTTGAAAGTGGTGCCTCCCACAGTCACAGTAAGATGAGGCAACGCCTTAGATCTTGCTTTCGCTGTTACCTTTACTGATGTTATTGTTCCCGGAAAACCGTCAGCACTCGACGTGAGCGTCATGCTCTCTGGTGCCTTGCTGTTGGAACCGATCTTCATTCCATCTGTGGCATCTTTGTTGTAATCGGAACTGCTTGTGCCCCAATCTACAGCCAAAGTCCATTCCACTCCACTCAGATTTACCGTGCCATCCTCTGTGAACGTTTTATCGGTTGTAGAGAAAACGTGTACCCAAGGATTAGACAAATCTTCTGCGAAGCCGCTTGCACTAAAGGCGAACATAGCCAATAAGCAAAGCGAAACGTACTTCATTAGTTGTTTTGCCATAATTGTTTAGTTTTAAGTTTTTAGTTATATTTTTTTGATTTCTTTGTCTTTAGTAGTCTTAATAGCCTCGTCTCGAGTAATCGTAAAAACGTAATAATACGGTTGCAAAAGTAGTAAAAAATTAACAACATCGGGGAGAAACACGTTAAAAATTGGCGCAATTCAACGAAAACGTTTGCGGATTTTA
>OCTX011401049.1_pt1 | contig 11465 bp, 7 predicted proteins | sample 1539691 | NCBI WGS metagenome assembly OCTX01 (sample SAMN02144231, study PRJEB22623) | gut metagenome | biome: sheep rumen | host: Ovis aries | place: New Zealand | reverse complement strand
GGCAAATATATCAAACAAGAATATTATATAAAAAGAATATAAGAGAAAAGCTACTTGAGTTTTTTGAGATTGAATATGAACAAAACCACTCAAAATATATCAATTTAAAGATACCTTTAAAGGATCTAGCTGATTATATTGGAGTTAATAGATCAGCAATGTTTAGAGAATTAAAAAATCTAAAGGATGATAAGGTAATAGAAATAAAAAATAAAAGAATCACATTATTATATAAAAATAAGGACCTATTGTATTAGGTCCTATTTCTTTTTATTCTTATTTTCATATAGCATATTATCAGCTAAATTTATAAAATCCTTAACACCTTTAATAGATTTATCATATTTAGCGTAGCCTATAGATATAGATATTTTATATTCTAAATCTTTAGATGCTTCCTCTAAAGCCTCATTTATATCATTTATTAATGCTTCAGGCTCAGCTACCACACCAAGTATAATAAACTCATCTCCACCATATCTACCAAAATGTAATTTGTTATACTTCTGTAATACTTTTTTAATTGATTCAACCGTTGTGATTAAAGCTTTATCACCCTCTAGATGACCATATGTATCATTAATAGCTTTAAATTTATCTAAATCTAACATAAATAAATATAAATTATCACCGGTATAATTATTAATATGTCTATGAATTAAAAACATAATTTTTCTTCTATTATTAATATCTAGAAGTGGATCAGTTGATACTTGCTCTTCTATTGATTCTAAATAACAAATACTACATGAAAATATCAAACCGATACATACGATTGGTAAACGCCAATAAAATAGCTGAATTGCTGCACAAATTAATGGAATTACCGGAAATGAAGCTAAAATGAAATATTTTGCCTTATCAACTTCAGCTTTAATTCCAAAATATATACATCTAATTGATGATGTAACTACATATATATAAATAATTAAATAAATTAGTGGAAATAATGCACCTCTAGAATAAACTAAGGAACCATTTACTTCCTCAATTTTAAATATAATACCAGTAAATATATTAATTATTAATAATACTATTCCTAGTAAAAATAATGATGGTGTGTATATAAGGAATCTTTTATTAGTTAAAAATTTACTTTTTACAGCAACCTCAAAATATAAGAACCACATAAAGCCACAAAAACAGCTAGAAAAGAAATAAATTCCTTTTAATATATGGCTTATAATTAAATTTTGAGGTATAAGCTTTTGATCCATAGAATACCATAGGGTATCAGATGCGAATAAAAGTATCAAACCAATTAAAGCGATATTTAATACTCTTTTTTGATTTAAGTCATGAAGTCCTCTATTAGAAAAGGCGATAAATAGTATCGAAAAACATATGCAAAATATATTTATAATATTATACAAAGTTATATATGACTCCATAAAAATCATCTCCTAACTTATAATTTCTTCTCCATCATTTAAAGTTTCAAGCTTATCTTCTATTTCTTGTTGCAAATCATAATCCATAATCTTCTTATAGAAATCTAACGCCCCTTGATATATAGATATTAAAATATCCTTTACACCGCTATTTTCCTTATATATTTCTTCAGTATATTCAATAGCCTTCTTAAAATATTCATCAGCATTAGATATTTTTTCTAATTGATTATAAACAAACGCAATACCTCTTAAAACAACTGCGTAATGCTCCTTATTGAAGAAATGATTACGTGCTTTAGCATCATCTAAATATTCTAATGACTTAAAATAATTATCAAGGGATGCTTCACCATCATTCATTTCCCAATAGCATGTAGCTAAACCAAAATATTGGTCAGCAAGCTTTTCAGATAATTCACCATTATTATTATGATCAGCAAATATCTTAATCGCCATCTCATAATATTTAATAGATAAATAATTATCATTTAAATCATAATTTAATAATGATGCATATTTAGAATAAACCTCAGCTAAATAGATATGGCTATCACCATATTCTGATAATATATCTATTTCCTCCTCAAAGGTTTGTTTTTCCAAATTATAATCACCTAATAAATCATAATAATATGATAATTGATTATAAGCATCACTAATATATAGGTCATCTAGTTCTTTAGCTAATAAAACATTTTTCTTTGTTGTTTCAATTGCTAAATTAACTTCATCTATAGATTCATATACATAACTTAATGAAGTATAAATATCAAATAATAATTCCTGTTCTTGCCTGTTTTTAGGCTCATTTAAGACCTCTATTGCCTTATTATGATAATCTATACATTTTTGGTCACTATCTAAGCATAAATCTGATAAATGGAAATATCCAGAGGCAATCCAGCCTCTCTTATCTATAGGATTAATAATATCTAGTACCTTAACTAATCTATTATATATTTCTTCTGCATCATCTAGCTTAGAAATATCAATTAAGCTTAAATATGAATTAAAAATATCATAACAATCAAAATTTTTAAGTCTATCTGCCACATTTTCAAATAGATTAATAGCAACTAAATATTTTTTCTTTCTATCTTCAGCATAAATTTCATTATTACCATATAGACAATATGATTTTATTAAGAACCAATAAGCATCATCGTTTTTAGACTCTATTGACTCTAAAATGCTGATACCCTTCTTAAGCCAATCAAAGTTAGTATTGTAATCATATTCACATAGATATCTATAATATGATAAGCACATTATAGCAAAATGTAATTTTGTATTATCATTAATGCATTTTTCATATTCATTAGATAATGCCTTAATCTTTCTTTTTAATGAATCAAAGGTATATAGCTTTAATTCAACAGAAAATGTACGGCATTTATTAATAAATAATCGTTCGCCTTCTAAATACTTACTTAATTTATTTAAATATGTTAATTCAATTGAAAAGTTACCAAAATAATCAGCACAGTCAATGATACTAATTAATGTCTTAACTGTATTATCAACATCAATCTTTTTAGCATAATCTAATGAAGTAATATAGAATTGTAAAGCCTTATTATAGTTTTCTAGCTTTTCATAGGCAAAGCCTATATTATCATATATTCTATATACCTGTTCATTATAGTTTTTTAAATGATAAGGTAATAAATCTAAAGCCTTAAATAAATATTTTAGGGCTTTTTTATATGATTCTAAAGAAATATAGCTTAAGGCGATACATAAAGCTATATCAGATCTTTTATCATAACCATATTCAATTTCTTCAATCATATTTAATAGCTTATTACCTAGCTTAATAACCTCATCTAAATTGTTATTATTTAAGGCATTTTCAAAAAGAGCATCATAAACCTCATACACTCCAAAATCATCACTATACTTTAATGCCTTCTTTAGATAATAAACCTTCTTTTCATCATCAAATAATGATAAATATGTGTAATAATCATATTTATTCTTATTATCACCATATTTAATAATTGATGTTACATAATCTAAATATGATTTAGCTAGTTCCTTATCAAATTCGATTGAATATTTAACTATTTCAATACAGATAGTTAATAATAATTTATAATATTCATCACATTTAGGATAAGTATCCTCAACATATTTTTTCATTTCAAGGTATTTATTAACTATTTCTTCATTATTATTTTCCTTAATGTATCTACCTATTTCTCTAGAAATAGATTCAAATTTGTCCATAAACTACCTTTTATTATAAATTCTTTTATATTCTGAATATACTTCTTCCTTTAATCTTTCATCAGTTACTTCATTTAATTCATAATTATTATCATCTGAATAGATGGAATAGATAATTACCTCATCATCAGCATAGCCTAGATTAACTGGATGTAAAATCGCATATTTTTCATCCTCTAGATTAATTAAGGCTACCTGTTCAAATTCTACCTTTTCGCCTAAATCGTTAGTAAATACGATATTCTCATTATTCTTTTCATCTAATAATTGTAAAAACGGATTTTTCTTCATTATTTTTTCTTAACCTTTATCTTACCATTAATTGATTTTGTAAATCTCTTTAATTGCTCAGCTGCTTCCTCACTACCATTATCAGCAGCAACCTTATACCACTTATATGCATCCTCAAAGCTCGCAATTGGTACACCAAGAGCTTTTTCGAAGCATTCACCAAGTCTATACATTGAATATGCATCTCCTGCCTCAGCAGCCTTAGTCCACCAATATTTTGATGTTACTAAATCCTGTTGAACATTAGAATCCTCAGGTGGAAGAGCATAGTTTTCAGCAACTCTAATAATTGCAGGTACATAGCCAGCATTTGCCGCTCTTAGCCAATAGCCCATCGCAGTATCATAATTTTCTAATACACCATTACCAGATGCATAAATATCACCTAAGGCATTTAAAGCCTCTGGATTTTCAGCACCTGCAGCCTTCATATACCAGTAGATAGCCTTTTTCATTGATTGTTCAACACCCTTACCAGTAGAATATCTATTAGCCATCTTAACCTGAGCCTGAACATTATTTTGGTTAGCAGCAAGCTCATAATAGTGTACTGCAAGCTCTGTACATTGTAAAGTACCAACACCATCAGCATAGCAGTCAGCAATACGCTCCTGACAATAAGCATCTCCTGCCTCAGCTCCTGCTAAAAATAGAGTTGCGGCACCCTTCATTTTTCCAAGCATTTCATAGCATAAGCCAGCCTTTTGTTGAGCATCAACAACACCCTGCTTAGCAGCATGCACTAACCACTGTGCTGCTCTTGGAATATCCTTAGTGATACCATCACCATTCATATAGGCTAAGCCTAAATAATATTGGCTAAATGGATGAGCATATTTTGCAGCTTCAGTAAACCACGCAACGGCCTGGGTAGAATCCTGATGGATTCCAGTTCCTTCTAAATAGCATAAGCCAACCATATAACATGCCTCAGTAATCTTACTTTGAGCAGCAAACATATAATATTGGAAAGCTCTTTTAATATCTTTAGGAGTACCCTTACCATAATATAAGCAATCAGCTAAATAATAATGCGCATAAGCATTATTTCTGTCATTTTCAACTACTTGAGTTAAAAGAGGTACAGCCTCTTTATATTTCTCATCATTATATAATTCTTCAGCTCTTTTAAAAACACCTGTGTATCTATTAATTATATATTCAGCCATATTAAAAACCTCGAATCTTTATATAATTTATTTTACTCTAAAAATAAATCTAAAACAAGACAAAAAGCCCTTTAAGACTTTTGATATAAATATCATCTTAAAGAGCTTTTATTATAAGAATTTATAAGAATTTTTTCAAATATATTTCTAAAAAAATATATTATTGAAGAGTTGCTGTATAAATCTTAATTGACTTAAATCTAACTTGAGTATTAGAAGTCATACCAGTATTATCGTTAACAATTGTAAAGCTTGTACTATTGATAGTATATGAACCATCAGCATTTGCTGTAACTACATTACCATCACCATCTAAAATTTTAGCAGCTTTTCCATAATCAGCTGAAGAAAATTCGATTTTGATTGTAGTAATCTTCTTACCAGCAGCTTTCATTGTAAATGTTAATTTGTTACCAGTTGCCTTGCCAGCTGATCCATACAATCTAATATCATCAGTTCTAATTGTACCATCAGCTGAACCATCTTGTTTTACATATGTAAATTCGAAATCAGTTGCTGTTAAACCAAAATCAGTAATAGCTGCATCTTTCATCTTAGTTTCATCTTTTACTGCATTATATAATTTGTAAGCACCAGCAACATCTTTTGTAACAACAATATTATAAGTTTCAGCTGCAGCTGAGCCACAAGTAATTGTGGCTACAACTGTAACTGCTGTTTCAGTAGCTGGAGAATCATAAACTACAGAAGTAACTGCAGTATCTCCAACCTTATATGTAATTGCAACAGTACCAGTGTAGTTAGCAACTTTAACTGTAGCAGGAAGTGATAAATCTGCATCAATAGTCTTAGAAAGCTTACCTAATTCTTCCTTTACTTTTTCAATTGCTTGAGCGTCAGTTAATTTAACAATTACAGCATCTACAATTGTATCTGCTGTTGTAGGTGCAACAACTACGGTCTTCTTAGTAGAATTGTAAATAACATTACCAGTAATTGTAACGCCAGTACCTTCAACACTTAACTTAGCAAGCATTGTTGTATATGGTTCAGCCTTCAAATTTAAATAATAGTTATTTAATTCAACATAGAATGTATTTCCTTTTTCATCAGTTAATGTAGCAACTCCTCCACCATATTTAGATGTTTCCCAAGCAGTAACTGAACCAGTAACCTTTACATTATTGTTATATTGCTTCTTTAAGTTTGCTTCAGTAGCTTCAGCAACTGTAGTAGACTTAATAGTTTCTGTAACAACATTACCAGTTAAATCATAAACTGGATTAACTGTTATATCCTTAGTAAATTCAGGTTGTCCATTATAGTTCTTACCCTTACCAGTAACATAAACAACATCGCCATTCTTTAAAGTGCCTAAATTATCTAATGCAGCTGATGAATAAATATACATACCGTATGTTCCATCCATAGATTGTAAGTAAACACGCTTAGCAGCATTGTCTCCAATAAACTTACCTACGATTACACATTTAACTGTAACTTCACTTCCTTCATTTTTACCAGATAATGCTGTCTTAACTTCTGCTAAAGTATTTTCCTTAGCAACAACAGTTAATGTAGCTTCTTTAAATGCAGTTTCACCATCACATGTAGCAGTAACCTTTACCTTTACTGTACCTGCAGTACCATTTAAGTATAATGCACCATTAACGATAGCTGCAATTGAAGAACCTTCAGTTACTTCATAAGAAAGAGTAGTTCCAGAATATTTTGCGTTAGCTTCAAGAGCAATCTTATTAGAATTTGTATATCCTTTTGTTAATTGAGTAGCAACTTCTTCACTAGCATGAGTAGCTTTTTGAGTAGCTGTTAATGCTAATGTATTAAATTCATACTTAACAACTGTTTCAAAATTACCAAGTTTATAAGTACCAACTAATGTAACCTTTTCAGCTGTTGCAGTTGGAGTAACAACTAGCTTGCCAGAAGAAATTGAAGCAACTGTTGGAGTTCCTTCAAATGCCCAAGTAATTTGAACATCACCATCTGCTGCAGGTAGTGTTACTTCAGCATTATCATTATAAATTTCAGCTATTTCAACTTTCTCAACAGCCTCATCAACTGTAGCCCATGCTGGTTTTGTAGTTTCAACTACTAAGTCATCAGCAGATGTAATAATTATTGATTGATAACCATAAAGAATACCCTTAATTGATACGAAATCGCCTAGCTTAGCCTTAGCAACTAATGCATCAAATAAAGTCTTTGTAGCTGCGTCTTCAAACTTAGTCATACCTTGTTGTAATATAACTCTCATTTCTTTACCATATACTTCAACAGTAAATACTTCTTGATCAGTTGATAAATACTTACCAGCTGTAGTATTTTGCCCCTTAGATACAGCCTTTATTTTAGCACCATTTAATTCAACTAAATTAGATTGAGTATAGAATAATGACTTTTCTAATGTTTGATTAGCATCCATAACTGCTGCAGTAATATTCTTTCTTTTAGCTTCTACTTGTTCAGCTGTAAGAGACTTTGTAGTATCAACTGTTACAGTACCATAACAAGCTTCAATAACTCCGTTATATGGTTGAACTGTATTTCCATCAACAGTAACATATGAACCTACTGTAAGTTTAGCATAATCAGCATCTTCGATATAAACATTATATGCAAACCATGCACCATCTGGATAAGCATCAGATGCTAAATAAATACAGCATTGAGTCTTATTATTATAAATTGATGTAGCAGACTTAGCTAAAACATAACCAGAAACTGTTGCTGTTGGCTTAGAAGCAGCATTATCATAATAACCCTTAAATTCTTCTTCTGGTGAAATTGCCTTGTTAATACGTACTGAGAATGTTTCAGAGTTTGCACTCTTATCACCAACAGTAACTGTTGCATAGAATTCAACTGGAGTTAATTTATCTTGAGGTCTAGTTATCTTTGCCTTAACTTCGTCTAAAGATTCATCATAATCAGCAGTAGCTGGATCATCAACAGAATACTCGAATGTTAATAAACTAGTATTTGAAGATGTCCAAGTAAGTTTATAGTTATCCTTTCCATCTGATACATATGAAGGTAGCTTGAAATCATCAGAAATCTTGTTGCCATCATTTGTAATGATAATTTGTTTTGCTAATGCATTTACATCAACGGAACCTTTACCACCATTACATGAAGTTAAAGCTCCTGTGGCTAAAGCTGCAAGAACTGCACCAATAGTCATAAATTTAATTTTCTTCATTCTTATTTTCTCCTTAATCTTATATAAAATCAGCTGACTTTTAATTCAGATAATTTGTTAATTGTAAACGCCTGTAATTCTTTTGTTTTAGCAAAAGCTTTTGAAGCAGTTACAGTCTTTCCTTCAAAATCTGGAGTGTAACCTTCAGCAGCAAATGAATCATCAGTAACAGAGAATGTTACTGTTTTATTACTGTCATTAATATTTACAACACCTGTTAATGTTAATGTTTTATTTGATACCTCAGCCTTAGTTACTTGCATTGAAAGATTTTCATTATAATAATTTTGCATCTCTCTTATTGTATACATAGAATCTTCTGAAGCTCCGGCTAAAGCTGTACATCCGTGAATAGATCCTTCACCTGTTGTCCAGCCAATAAATCTCATTAACGAATTTTTAGTACTAATAGTAAATATTCTTGAACCAGAATATCCAATAACAACCTGATATGTATAATACTTTCCATCTGTTTCATCATATTGCTCTACAGTTACTGTTCTAAAGTCGCCTGTACCTAAATCAGTAATGTATGCTTTAAATGATACACATGTTGGAATACTTGTTGACTTATCGTAATATTTATCAGGATTAGCCTTTAATTCTTTTAATGATACATTATTTACTTTTTCTGGATAATAAATATCTTCATCATCACCAAAAACATGTAATTTTAACTTTTGTGCCTTTTCATGTGCTTTTTGGAAATATTCATAATACTTTCCTGTTGCAGGACAATTATTTTTTGAATAGCCATTTTCAACACATTCTAGATTATAAAGTCTATAGTTTGTTTCATTTGGTAGCTTATACCAAATGTATCCTAAATATCTAGTACCATTTGTATCTTTTTCAGGAGTAGAACCCTCGGCTTCAACAATATAGCTTTCAGCCTTAGATAATGTCTCTTCATTCCATACAGATGCTGCCTTACCCCATTTATCATAGCCGGCAGTTGATTCTGGTGTATCTATAGCTAAATATCTAATAGTATATGATTTTCCAGATTTCTTTCCCTTGATACCTGAAGTGTCACCATCTGTATATCTTGTGATTACACACTCCTCGATACCATCGCTATCAAAAGTTTTATCTTTTGCAGACCTTTTTAATGTACAGCTAGCTGTAACATCAACTTTAGTAATGTCTTCTTTAGCTCCATTACAGCCTGCAAAACTAACAAGTGCAGCCACACCTAAAATGAAGGAAAATATTTTTTTTGTTTTATTCATATTTCCTCCCTACGAGTTTAATTATTTTGTATAATACTTAGCTTCTTCTGCTGCTTCACTAATTGTTTCAGCAATCTTTGAAGTACCTGTAGCCTTCATTGCTAAAACTAATGCAGCACCAATTTGAGCACGTGCAACAGCTGAACCATTAAATGCATCAGATGTATAGAAAATATCTTTTTCAGCTAAAGTTTGAGTAAATGCAGTAACTCTACCAGCTAATGAACCATCTTCCATAACTTCAATTAAAGCTGGATTTTGGAAAGCTGACTTTCTAACTGGAGAATAACCACCTGAACAATAAGAAGCTTGAACTTCTGAAGATAATAATAACTTAACGAATTTCCAAGTCATTTCAATCTTTTCTGGTGAACCTTGATCAAACATAACTAGAGATGGACCTTGAGAAATACATACAGCTTTTTCTGCAGTAATACCAGGAACAGCTGCAATACCTACAGCAAATTGAGCATCACCATCTTTTGGAGCTTGGTTCTTTGCACCACCAGTTGAACCGATAGAAATAAATGAACCTTTATAGTTTTTCTTATAATCAGCACTTTCTGATCTCTTATCATATTGTACAAATAACTTTGATGTATAAGCACCTGAAATAGTTTGAGTTGTGAATAAGCCAGAATCATACTTAGCCTTTAATGTTTCAAAGAATCCCTTTGTTACATCATTATTAAATATGATTTTATTATTTCCACTAAGAGAACCATCTGTATAGTACTTTCCGCCATGTTCTTCAGCATATTGTTCAAGGTAAGTGATTACCCAGTTTGCTTCAGAGTCATATCCAAGAGGTGAAGACATTGGATAAAGAGCCTTTAATTGAACACAAACATTCCATAATTCATCCCAAGTTGTTGGAACTTTAATATTATTAGCATCAAATACTGTTTTATTGTAGTAAATAACCTCTGTAGAACGAGACATAGGAAGAGAATACATACCTTCTTTTTCATATGCTGTACCTTCTGTCATATATGAAGGAACAAAGTCATTCCATTCTTCAGTAGTGAATCCTAATTTTTCATCATCAATAAATGTTTGCATATTTACTACCTTACCAGTCTTTAAATAGTTAGCAACATGGTCAGGATAGCAATAAGCTACTGATGGCTGAGTATTAGCAGATAAACATTGAGTAACTTTAGTCTTTAAAGAATCATAGCTGAAACCATTAGTAATATTTACTGTCCAGCCTGCGTTTTCAGCTTCATATTTAGCCTTTGCTGCATTTAGTGGCACCATATAGTCATCGCCAGCAGTTGTGTAAAAATCAATTGTGTGTGAATTATCAGCTGATTGACCACACGAAGCCAAACCAACTGCAAGTGCTGCTATAGCACTTAAACCTAAAAATTTTTTAATTTTCATTTAATTATCTCCTTAATATATTATCTCAAAAGTGATTATCCTTTGATACCACTTCTAGATACACCTTTCATAATGTATTTTCTAAATAGCATAAATACAACAAATAGCGGAATAGAAATGATTACGGCAGCAGCCATCTTCATTGGATAGTCTGTACCATCAGATCCGATACCACATTGTGCCATCCAGTTTGAAACTAATCTCCATTGTGGAGAGTTAACAAGCTGTGGCCACATGTATGAATTCCATACACCAATTAACTTTAATATTGTGATAGAAACAATTGTTGGAGCAGTCATAGGAACCATAACTTTGATTAAATACTTAAAATCTGAGCATCCATCAACCTTTGCTGCTTTATACAATGTTTCTGGAATTTGCTTAAATGCATTTCTTAACAAATAAATGTAATAAACAGATACAAGGAAAGGAACAATCATAATTGTTAAAGTATCGCCCCATTTAAAATTATATGTTGTAGTAATGAAGTTTGTAGTTGTAAATAACTCACCTGGAATCATCATAGTCATTAATAAACAACTAAATAAGAATTCTCTTCCAGCAAATTTCATTCTAGCAA
>OCTX012228197.1_pt1 | contig 11466 bp, 8 predicted proteins | sample 1539691 | NCBI WGS metagenome assembly OCTX01 (sample SAMN02144231, study PRJEB22623) | gut metagenome | biome: sheep rumen | host: Ovis aries | place: New Zealand | reverse complement strand
CCCCCTGCCATACCGGCGTGCATCCCTACGTGAGCACCTCGACCACCGCCAACCTGATGTGGAACCAGCTCGTCGGCTACAACGGCTCCACCGGGCAGTGGGAATACGACCCGCTGGTCTATTGGCCGAACTTCGACGAGGGCGTGGAGGAGTACGTGACGTTCTTCGCCTACGCGCCCCACAGCTCGGCGGCTGGCGGCTGCATCGCCGACATGTCGCGTCCCGACGAGACGGGCGACCCCTGGATCCTCTATCAGCTCGGCGGCAGCGAGGAGGCCGGCGGCGACGGCGGGTGGCAGTCGCAGCAGGTGGATCTGCTCTACGACTTCAGGAAAGACCTCCGGCGCGACCGCAACGTCAACACCAGGGTGGACCTCACGTTCCGCCATGCCCTGGCGTGCGCGGGCGACCAGGTCGCCGTCACCGCCGGTCCCCGCCTGCAGCGGCTGCTGATGAGGTATGCGGCCTCGATGGGCGGCGACGTCACCCTGACGCTCCGTACGCTCACCCTCGACTACCTGCTGACGCGCAAGGGGCGCCTCGTGCTCAACAGCGCGACCCAGCCCAACTGGCAGGCCGTCGAGTCGGAGGACGCCAAGGTGCACCGCTACCTGCGCCTCTCGCCCGGCCACCGGCTCGCCGTGTCGTCGGCGTCGGCCTGCACGGTCACCGACTACAGCGTCAGCGGCCAGGGTGTGTTCTACATCCCCGTCGAGACGGGCGACGAGCGGCAGCAGGTGACCGCCACCGCCACGTGGCAGCTGACCAACGGCGACGAGGGCGAGGTATCGACCTCGGTCGATCTGAGCATGGTCTCCGACTACAGCCGCAGCAACGGGCTGCGCTTCACGCTGGAGCTGCCCGAGCCTGAGTGTACGGGCGTGGCGCTCTCGCGGGCCACGGTGGGCATGGTCGTCTGCTCCCACGGCAAGGCGCACGCCGCCACGACGGGCGCGCTCTCCTGCGAGGGCAGGAAGGTGGCCGTGGTGGCCTACGTGGGCGACGGCGACAGCAGCGACGGCACCTACAACCACGGACTGGCCATCGCACTGAGTGACGCGGGCCGTGCGCAGTGGTGCGGCCAGGAGGACGAGGCGTGCCTCGGCAGCCAGCCCGGCTCCGAGTCGGCGGCCCTCAGCCTGTGCGACGGCCTTGCCGCCACGGCGGCCCTGCTCTCCGCTGGCGACGGCCACAGCCATGACGCCGCCCGGCTCGCCGCCGACTACCGCTACGACGCCTCCGTCGGCGCGGGCAGCCACCCCGCGGGCACCTCCCGCTGGTTCCTGCCCTCGATGGGGCAGTGGTGCCTGATGGCGAAGGCCATGACGGGCCGCTCCTCGGCACTCTCCTCGTCGGAGAACGGCGACTACCTGGCCGCCGTCTTCAACCCCCTCATCACGGCGGCGGGCGGCACGGGCGTGCGCGGCGCGGCCAACGAGCTCTACTGGTCGAGCACCGAGAGCAGCCGCCAGAACGCCTGGTACATGAGCTTCGAGAAGGGCAAGACGTCGAAGGACGACAAGACGACCCTCTACTACGTCCGCCCGATACTGGCATTCTAGTGATATTAACCCTATTTATAAACCCCTTAAAAAATTCAAGATTATGAAGAAAGAATTGTTTCTCAGTGCACTGACGGCGGCGATGCTCGCCTCGTGCGCAAGCAGCGACGACGGTCTCCAGGCGCCCGACGCCGGTCAGACGCAGCCCGTCGCAGAGACCCGCACCCCCGTGGGCTTCGACGCCTACACGGGGCGCAGCGTGACCCGTGCCGGACAGGCAGGCGACATCGCGATCGCCCAGCTGCAGAAGACCAAGGCCCTGGGCGGCGGCTTCGGCGTGTTCGCCTACTACACCGACCTGAAGAAGTACGACCAGACGTACGTGCCCAACTTCATGTACAACCAGGGCGTGTTCTACAACGGCGAGGACGGTAGCGGCACCCTGGATGTGTGGGAGTACAAGCCCGTGATGTACTGGCCCAACGAGTACGGCTCGAACGCCCAGAGTGACGACGAGGACAAGGTGACCTTCTTCGCCTATGCGCCTTACGTGGAGACTGGATCGGCCGCTGCAGGCAGCATCAAGGACGGCCTCGACCCCACCTGGGGCATCACCGGCTTCTCGCGCAACACCACCGCCGGCGACCCGCTGGTGAAGTACATCGCCTCGTTCGACCCTGCGAAGTCGGTTGACCTCTGCTGGGGCGTGGTGGCCAGCAGCGAGGCCAACGCATGGAACCTCATCCAGACCGGCTCTGCCCAGACCGGCTTCACCGCCGGCAAGCCCTGGCTCGACGTGGAGCGCCCGCAGGACGTGACCCAGAGGCTGAAGTTCACCTTCAAGCACGCCCTGGCACAGCTCAACGTGCAGGTGGATGCCGACGTCGATGTGACGGATCACGACGACGGTGTCAACGAGGGTACGCTAACAGCCGCCGAGACGAAGGTCTATGTGCGCTCCGTCTCGTTCACCGGCCTGGCCATGCAGGGATCGCTCAACCTGAACAACTCCACCGCCGACCAGGCCTTGTGGCTCGACTACAGCGGCACCACCGACCTGCCCTACGGACAGAGCGTGACCATCAACGACGGCCGCCGCGACGGCCGTGAGGGCGCGGCCAACGCCGATGCCGAGAACGAGCTGCCGCAGGGCCTGAACCCCGCCGTCGTGCAGGACACCAACTCCACCACCCCCGGCGTCATCACCACGCTGCAGAACCTCTTCAGCGGCACTGCGCTGGACACGCCCGTCTATGTCATCCCCACGGGCGAGGCCATGACCGTCACCATCGTCTATGACGTGGAGACGAAGAACCAGGACCTTCCCGGCTACATCAGCGACGGCACGACCCACGGCCTGAGCGTGGAGAACCGCATCACCAAGGCGATCAACCTGAGCATGGTCAGCGGCAAGAAGTACACCCTGAAGCTCCACCTGGGCATGAACTCGGTGAAGTTCGACGCTACCGTCAGCGACTGGGATCCTAATGCCAACAATGCAGAGGCCTGGCTGCCCGGCAACCAGAACCCCTGATGCGCAGCGCAGAGGGAAGACATACGTTTAACCAAATACAAGTGATATGGTAAGATTCAAGTATCTATCAGCGGCACTGCTGGCGGCGATGCTCGCCGGCTGTGCGGGCAGCGACGACGGCCTGTCGGGACAGTCGCCCAGTCAGCCGTCCGGCTCCGGTGACGGGAGGACGGCCGTGGACTTCCAGGCCTACCTCAGCCGCAGCACCACGCGTGCCGGGGCCGGCGGCATACTGACCCCCGACAACGCCGACGCCGGCAACGTGAGCCTCCAGGCCCAGGGCTTCGGCGTGTTCGCCTACTACACCGACCTGAAGAAGTACGACCAGACATACCTGCCCAACTTCATGTACAACACGCACGTGACATACGCGGCTGGCAACTGGGGCTACTCGCCCCTGATGTACTGGCCCAACGAGTACGGCTCCAACGCCCAGTCGGACGACGAGGACAAGGTGTCGTTCTTCGCCTACGCGCCCTACGCGGCGCATGCCTCCGCCGCCTCGGGCAGCGTGCAGGGCGACGCCACCGTGGGCATCACGGGCTTCTCGCGCAACTCCACCGCGGGCGACCCCATCGTGAAGTACATCGCCTCGTTCGACCCTGCGAAGTCGGTTGACCTCTGCTGGGGCGTGGTGGGCAGCAGCGAGACCTCGTGGAACCGCATCCAGGGCACGGCGCAGACACTCGCCGAAGGCAAGCCCTGGCTCGACGTGGAGCACCCGCAGGGTATCCAGCAGAAGATGACGTTCACCTTCAAGCACGCCCTGTCGCAGCTCAACGTGCAGATCGACGCCGACGTCGATGCCACCAGCCACAGCGACGGCGGCACGGCGCTCGACGCCAATACCCGCATCTACGTGCGCTCGATCTCGTTCACGGGCATCGCCCTGCAGGGCGCGCTCAACCTGAACAACCAGAAGGCCGGCGAGGCGCTGTGGCTCGACTACAGCGGCACCACCGACCTGCCCTACGGCCAGAGCGTCACCGTGAAGGACGGCCTGCGCGACGGGCGCGAGGGCGCCGCCTCGGCCACTGCCGACAACGAGATCCCCAAGGGCCTGAACCCCGGCATCATCCAGAACAACGGGTTCACCGGCGGTGTCACCACCTCGCTGCAGAACGCCTTCGGCGACGGCTCGTCGGCCGAGACGCCCGTCTGCGTCATCCCCACGGGCGAGTCTATGACCGTCACCATCGTCTATGACGTGGAGACGCTCAACCCCCACCTGCCCGGCTACATCAGCGACGGCGTGCAGCACGGCGTGAGTGTGGAGAACAAGATCACCAAGGCCGTCGATTTCAGCGGCGGCGGGCTGCAGTGCGGCAAGAAATACACGCTGAAGCTCCACCTGGGCATGAACTCGGTGAAGTTCGACGCCAGCGTCGATCCGTGGCAGGACGGCGCCGAGGCACAGGGCTGGCTGCCGGCCAACACCGCCGTGTCGCTCACGCTCGGCACCGGACGTACCATGTCGCTCACCGGCGGCTCGCAGACGCTCACCGCCTCCACCACCGCCTCCACCGTCACCTGGTCCACCAGCGACGATACGGTCGTGGATATCAGCGAAAGCAATCCTTCGCCGACGAGGGGCCGCAGGGGTGGCACGCGCGCCGTGAAGACGATCAGTGACACGTCCGCCAAGCAGATCTGGCTCATCCCGAAGGCTGTCGGTACGGCCACCATCACCTGCACGAGCGAACAGGGCTCCGCCTCGGTCGTGATCACCGTCGAGGCCGACGCCAAGCCGAAGGCCACGCCTGCCACCGTCACGGCTGTCACAGGCCTGAAGTACGGCGACACGGGTGCGCTCGTCAATGTTACAGGCTCCGCCACGAACGGTACGATGCAGTATGCCGTCACCCCGACCAACAGTGCGCCCGCAGCCGGTGAATACTCGACGACCGTGCCCACCGCCAACAGCCGCAATGCCGGTACCTACTATGTATGGTCGAAGGCCGTGGCCACCAACAGCGCGACCCACGACGACAGCGACGTCAGCAGCGTCAGCGTCACCATCGCCAAGGCCGACGTGAGCATCTCGTACGACCAGACTACGGTGAACAAGCTGACCAACGATGCCGACTTCACCAATGCGCTGACCAATGCGGGCGGCCACAGCGTGACCTACAGCAGCAACAACACCGGCGTGGCTACGGTCAACGTCTCGTCGGGCCTGGTTCACCTCGTGGCAGCCGGTACGACGACCATCACGGCCTCGGTAGCCGAGACAGCCAACTACAAGTCGGCTTCGGCCACCTACACGCTGAGCGTCACCGACACGCCGACGCCTCAGGCCAGTCCGACCGTAAGCGGCTGGACAGGCGAGGAGAACGTGAGCGGCGTGAGCGGCACGAAGCTTTAATCAGTAACATGTAGAACATTTAAAAACATAGTATAGTATGATACAGAAAAGCAAGAAACAGATGGCGAAGGGGCTGTGCCTCTTCGCAGGGGTGGCCCTCGGCGCTGCCGTGCTGGCGGGCTGCTCCAGTGAGGACCTGAGCCGGACGCAGGGCGGCGGCCAGCCGAAGGTGGAGGTGACGGCCTCGGTGCTGTCGGCCGAGCTGCAGGCCGCCACGCGTGCCGCCGACGGGCTGAACATTGCCTCGACGGGCTTCAGCGACAACACGAAGACGGTGTATATCGGCGTGAACAAGGGCTCTGCTGGTGCCAGCGACTGGACAGGCTATGAGTTCGGCATCAGCGGTACGGGCAACTCGCAGACGCTCACCGCGCCCCCCAGCAACGGCCCCGAGTTCCCCAGCGGCGTGACGAGCGTGAGCGTCTATGGATGGTATCCGTATAACAGCGCCAACAAGACGTTCACCGTGAATAGCAACCAGAGCAGCGACGCCAACTACAACGCCAGCGACCTGATGCTGGCCAACAGCCAGACGTGCAGCCACGACGGCTCCAGCGTGACCGCGGCCAACCTGACGTTCAGGCATGCGCTGACGAAGATGAAGGTGACGGTAACCCCCGGTGCTAACGTGACCATCAACAGCATCACATTGAAGAGTATGAAGCCGACCGTGACCATCAATGACGCTGACAAGGCCAACTTGAGCGTCGGCGAAGCCAGCGGCGAAGTCACGGACATCACGCTCTTCAGCGGTTCGTCAACGTCGGCGGTCACCCAGTGCGCCGTGTTCCCCGGCCAGGAGAAGGCTGCGGGTGCGCTGCTCGTGGTGAACGCCTCGGCCAACGGCGGTTCACCCACCGACGTCACCTACAGCCTGGATGGTGCCAAGACGTTCAGCGCCGACAAGCAGTACGTGATGAACATCGCGCTGAACGCCACAGCCGTTGAGACGGGCAGTGTCACCCTGACCGGCTGGGAGACAGCCTCCGGCACTGTGACCGTCAACGCCGGTGGGGGTGGTCTGGAGCTTCAGACAAGTTCCAGCGGCTCTAACGGCTATGTGACGTTTGGAACTGTATCGGCACAACCTTGGACAGGCAGTGAGATAAAACCTAAGCCAACGGTTCAAACGAAGATTAATGGAACGACCATAACACTTGTTGAAGGAACGGACTTTGATTTTTCATATGCGAATAATATAAACGCAGGTGCTTCGACGGCGACATTAACGGTGACAGGTAAAGGCATGTTTTCTGGTAGTGTAAGTCTGAATTTCTCAATTGTCAGTTTTGTAGAGTTATCTGCTGTAACAGAATCTAATGTTGGTAAGCCTGTAGGTGCGAATGGCCGTGTTTATGGTGATTTATCCCAATTGACGGCAGCCTCTACCACTTGCGTCGGCGTGCTGGCTTACAGCGGCAGTACGGGCCATGGTTTGATCATTTCTTTGGAGAATGCCACTAATCAGACTTGGAATACCATCAACGGTTGGAGCAATCAGACGACGAACGGGATTACCGGCAAGAAATTGCCCGATGCGGCAGCTCGCGGTAGTTTGGCAAGCTATACGCAGTTAGGTAGTACGACAGTCAGCGACTGGATGGTGTTGTCGAAGGACGATTACACAACGATGTGGAACGCTTTCGGCGGTGCGACCAATGGCACGTACAACGCCACCAGTAACGGCTACATTACCGCTGCAGGCGGCACTGCGTGCTCTGGTGACTATTGGTCTACTACGGAGTACGGTAGCTACGACGCCTGGCGCTTCCGCTCCGGTGGTTGGCACGCCAGCCTCGGCGCCAGCTATAAGTCCGATAGTATCGGCGTCAGGCCAGTTCTCGCTTTCTGACCTCTTGACCTCTTTGCCTCTTTCGGTCGCATGAAACGCGACCGTCAAGGGAATAGGTAATTAGGACGGTCGTTTGAAAGACGACCGCTCAACACCACCCGAAACCCCTGCCCCCTGCGATAAGCGGGGGCGTGGGTTGAGGGTTCCGCTAAAGAATCCGCATCTATGGAATTGAAACACAGAAGGGACTTTTTGTGCACTAATCACTCGGCGGGCGGGTGCGAAGCCTCGCCCGCTGAGTATAAAAAACAAAAGCGTTCTTTGAGGCTTCGCCTCGAATATCTCAACGCTCGGAAGAGCATGAAAGCAAGCTTTCGGCTCTCCACTCGCTAAATCGGCCCTTGAGGCTTTGCCTCGAAGAACACCATCGCCTCGGCATAGCTCATGCAAGCATGGCTCTGCATTCGGCTCAGGCGTTCTTTGACATACTGACACAAATAAGAGGCGCCATCGGGGCGCGAAGAAATTTTTAGGCGATTTGTTTGGTGCATTCAAATAATTGTCTTATCTTTGCAGCGATGAACAGAAAAAAGAAATATTTTTGAGGGGATTGAAAATCAAGGATATTTATTAATCACGGGCATCGCTGTTGTCGGAGCTTCTCTTGGCTGGGGAATGCTGCTTATCCAAGATGACGATGTCCCTAAAAAGAAGAAAGGATCATGATATGAATGTGGCAATTGGTATGATGCTTTTCATTTTTATCGTTGCCAACGTAGGTGGGATATATTTCTACTTACAAGGCCGTAAAACTGAGACAAAATTCTAATAAGGAATTCTTACTATCTCTCTTGCGCCCCGACTGATTCGTTTCGGCCGGGGCGCAGTGTGTCTGTATGTATTTTACGGTTTGATAATAAAGAAAATGAATATAGATGTTGAAAACTGAAGAGATGAAATACTGGAAGTTGCTGCTCCATGCGATGCACGAGATGCGTACCACGCTCCACAGCGTGAGGGGATTCTCCGACCTGCTGCGCCGCGACGAGCACAGCCCGTCGATGAGCAGCGGCGAGCGCCGCGACGCCCTGGACTGGCTCGGCGAGGGCTACGGGAGGCTGCAGAGCCACGTGGACAGGCTGATCGACCTGTCGTACTACAGCATGGCCGACCAGCTGCCGCGACAGGACAGGGTGCTCGTCAACGAGCTGTGCCGCGACATGGCTGACAGCCAGGACGTGGAGGTGCTCTACCGGAGCGACGTCCCCGACTACTATGCCGTGGCGACCAACAGGACGGCCCTGCGGAAAGTGCTGGAGATACTGCTGCGCCATGCCGCCGTGCGCGTGGCTGCCCGCTGCGGCGACACCCGCGAGCGGCTGGTCTATCTGAACGTGACGGAAGGCGGCGAGAAGGGCAAGCTGACCTTCGCCGTGAGCGACACGGGCGACCTGCCGACGCCGGATGAGAACCAACGATACATGAACCCGCCCGCGGACAACGACGGCAGCGACGTGTCCGCACGTGTAGAGATTTGTAATTGCCAGCTGCTGGTGCGTCTGCTGGGCGGGTTTGCATACGTCGATCCTGACTACAGGCAGGGCCGTCGGGTCGTATTCAGCATAGCGTTATAAGTAATAGTTGTGATTGATAGAATATAAGGTTTGATTAATTGGTCGTCGGGTGACAGGCGTGTCACCATTTTCAAGTCCTCTTCTGAGAGGAGTTTTATGTCAAATACTTTTATTTTCGCGTCGTGACGACGCTACTGGAGATTTTAATGGTTATATAAGTTTTTTAGTCGTCGTGAGACTCACGCGAAAGGTTAATAAATTGTTTTGATAATCCCATGTCGTGATGATGCCGGATTATCTTTTTAGACTCTTGTCCAAAGATAGTTGGATTACGTATTTTGTTAAAAACTCGTGTCGTGATGACGCTATATTATTTTTTTAGAGGGTGCCTTCAGTTTCGCTGGGCGCCCTCGGTTTTTGTATATTCATCAAAATTCAATTTCAATGAACAGACAAACAAGCATCGACTTGAAGAAGGCGATGGAAAAAAAACATCAATGAGACGAAATTGGCAGAGCTGATGGGGGTGAGTCGCCCTTATCTGAATGCCGTGTCGTGTGGCAAGAAAAATGTCACGCTCAAACAGTTGGAGCGCATCGCCGATGCCCTTGGCATGCGCCTCCGCATCAGTTTCGAAGACCCCGGTTAACCCCACAGGTTTCTATTTCGTGACGCGACGTAAGATTGTGTCGCGAAAACTTGCATGTCCCGACTTTTAGCCGTAACTTCGTGGCAGGAAACCAATCATTTTTGCCTATGGACGAAGAGAAACCTAAGAAGAAACGGAAGAAGGCTGTTGTCGCCGACGACGGGGCAGGGGAGCACAAGCCCAACTGGCGTGAGGTATATGCGACGGTGGGAGAGATCAAAGCCTATCTCAGTGACCATATCCACCTGAGGTGGAACCTCGTGAAGCACCGGGTGGAGGCCCGTCTGCCGATGGAAGACCCGTTCTGCGCGAACAGTGAACTGACTCAGTTCGTCAGCGACGACTGGCAGCCGATGAGCGACCGGCTGAAGAATACCCTGCTGACGGCCCTGCAGACCGTCAAACCGACACGGAAGACCGATCTGGAGACCGTGCTGGATTCGGGCTTCGTGCCCAGCTTCCATCCCTTCCTCTACTACCTGAACCGCCTGCCGCCCTGGGACGGGCAGGACTATATCCTGGAACTCTCGGCGACGGTCAGCGTGAAGGGCGGTGTGGAGGAGCAGCTGTTCTTCGCCGATGTGCTGAAGCGGTGGCTCGTGGGCATGGTGGCCAGTTGGCTCGACGAAGAAACGGTGAACCAAGGGGTGCTCGTCTTCATCGGCGAGCAGGGCATCTACAAGACCACGTGGTTCAGCCGCCTGCTGCCGCCCGAGCTGGGCGACTACTTCCGCATCAAGGTGAATGCCAGCCGCGTGGGCAAGGACGACCTGATTGCGATGTCGCAGTACGGGCTGGTGTGCTACGAGGAACTCGACGTGATGCGCTCCACGGATGTGAACACGATGAAGTCGGTGGTGACGATGCCCGCCATCGACGAGCGGCGACCGTACGGCTACTATACGGAGCACATGCCGCACGTGGCCTCGTTCTGCGGCACGGGCAACAACGTGCAGTTCCTGAACGACGCGACGGGCAACCGCCGGTGGCTGCCGTTCGAGGTGGAGCGCATCGATGATCCGCGCCTCTATCCCTTCAACTATGAGGGTATCTATGCGCAGACCTACGCCCTCTACCGTCAGGGCTTCCGTCACTTCTTCACGAAGGCGGAGGAGGAACGGCTGAAGAGCCATAACCGCACGTTCGAGGCGCCCTGCTCGGAGCAGGAGGCCATCGAGAAGCACTTCCGCCACCCCGGCGACGGTGAGCGAGGGGAGTTCTATACGGCTACGGACATTCTGCTGGTGGCTAGTGAGGGCCCGTCGCTGCGCTTCACGCCGGAGCGTATCGGCAGTGCCCTGCGGAAGCTGGGCTATGCGCAGTGTGCGTCGAAGGGCAGGCATGGCTACCGTGTGGTGCGCTACAAGCCGGAGGAGATCGAGGCTAACCGTCGGCTACTGGCGCTCGACGTCGAGCAAGAGGAGGGTGCAGGTGGTGCAGGCACTTCTTAGGCTCTCTCGCGTACCGCCCGCCCATGCGGTACGCGTGAGACTTTTGTAATTCTACTTGCACCACCTGCACCATTTTAGTGAAGAGTGAATAGTGAATAATGAATAGTGAAGACTGCGATTGAGCGAGAGGAGAGCCAAACTTGTTTGGGCTATCCCGAGCGTGAGCAGGCTCGACCGCAGGTCAATAAGTGAAATAAAGATGAAAGTATTATGATAGAAGACCGTGAGTATATGAAGCGGGAGCTGGCGCGGATCTATTCGCCGCACACCAGGGAAGTGAAGTCGGCAATGAAGCGGCTGCGTGAGGACATCAACCGCTGTCCGGAGCTGGTGGCGGCCCTGAAGCAGACGCGCTGGAACCGTAACCGCAACGCGTACACCGCCCGTCAGGTGCGTCTCATCGCCGAATACCTCTGCATCGACTAATGTTTTTCAGAAAAAATTGGCCGCTGGCAACGGGCGGCAACTTCTGGCAACAAAATGGGTTTCAAGATGTTGTAACTTTGCAATGTGATTCAGCGGAATGTCACCCTTGACTGAAAGGAATGCCATCTACGACTTGTCCGGACGTCATCTACGACCCGAAGCGATAATCCCTT
>OCTX010984895.1_pt1 | contig 11469 bp, 12 predicted proteins | sample 1539691 | NCBI WGS metagenome assembly OCTX01 (sample SAMN02144231, study PRJEB22623) | gut metagenome | biome: sheep rumen | host: Ovis aries | place: New Zealand | reverse complement strand
AAGCCAAGCCGCTAAAAGCTAGGTATGCCCTCTTTTATTTTTTACGTTGCATGGGTAATGATATATCTCAGTTTTTAGACTTCATATTTGAATAGGGCGAGTATATTCCAACCATTAGAACGTAATATTATTAAGCAAAATACAAAATGTGTCTATTTGAAACATAATAGGCACATTTTATTTTTTTGCAAAAACCGTGTAAAACCCTTGATTTTTGGGAAAATATGTGTTATAATATGCTTGTAATAATATTTATTATGTAAATTATGATTTACATAATAAAACGTAAAATAAATATACATCATGAAAGGCGGCTTTACTATGGAAGGAAAAATAAAAGTAAACAAGGATATGGAAGTATACGATAACGATGTCGTTATTGATGATGGACACGACACCCCAAGGGAGTTAGAACTAAAGAACAACAGCAAGACCCTAGCACAGTGGCGAGAGAAAGTAGAGAAAATGAAAGCAGAGCGTGACAAGCAAGCAAAGTCAGGTGATGAAAAGCCGCCCATGCTGAAAGCAAAGGACGAGGAATTAACGAGAGGGGAGTAAAACATGAGCGTATCAGAGATAATGCAGAGTGAAGAAACACAACGTCTGCTTGAACGTGTGTCGAAGATCGAAGCGCAAAGGGAAACAAAAACCGTAGCGTTCATGCCTTTATTCGGTATGTACGCCCCAACAGACACTGGCATATCTACCGAGGAACAGCTTAACGAATATCTTTCAAAAGAAAAAGATATAGTTGCAAACTATGAACGCAGTATCATTGATGAATACAGCTTTGACTTTAAAGGTAAAGGTGAATGGTATAACGAGCAGGAAAGCCGTTACAGAACAAGGCTTACAGATTATCTCGCAGAACATAAAGGTGAATACACACATGATGATACATTCTGTTACCTTGCGGAAATGAAAGCAAGATATATTGACGTAGACAGCTTTGATATATCCAAAGATGAAGAATATTCAAACGCGGTAAGAATTGTCGGAGAAAAGGCAGGAATAAAGAACTTCTTAAATCTTGCTGAGGGCGATCACATCATTCTCGACACTGAAACCACAGGTTTTAGCAAGACCGAAGATGATGTGATCGAATTGGGAATAACCGATATAAACGGCAACGTTCTGTATGACGGTATGTTCAAACCCGACAGGGAGAACAGCTCCATAGCCGAAAGCGCAAACCATATATCCAACGCTGAATTACAGGATAAGCCTACAATTTTTGACGAATGGGAAAAGATAAAGGCGGCTGTTGCAGGACGTAAGATTGCTACATATAATCTCGATTTCGATAAAAATATCATGATTAATGCCGCGGCACGTCACGGTGTACCGAGAGAAGAAGTCGAAAAAATGTTTGAACAATCCGCTTGTATCATGCAATCTTATACTACATACAAGAACGGTTACAGAGCGACTAAGCTTCAAAACGCATTGACCGAAAACGGAATTGAAGTCACACAAGACCACAGAGCCGTGAGTGATTGTAAGGTCACTGCACAGCTTATCCAAGCTGTCAAAGAACGTGACAGAGCATTTAAGTTTATAGCCGAATACTCTTCACATGAGTTTGAGTTGGACTATGAAAGGGAGTTGGCAGATTTAAAATCGGCTACAACAGAGCAGTTGCATAACATAGGTTTGGCTCACACCACACACCCTGACGTTGGTATACCGATCCAAGCAACAGCTGACCTCATAGACCTTAAAATAACGTATACATTCGGAAATGAAGCATATAGGGTAGACAGTTACAACACTCTTGAAGAAATGAACTTAGATTTACAGAACCTTGATTTCAGTGAATTGACGGAAGTTCCCGATGAAGTTGTCGAAAGATACATTAAAGAAAACTCTATCGGTCAGAACGAAAAGCAGAATGAAATGAACAATACTTACTCAATATATCAGCTGAAAAAAGAAAGCCAACGAGAATACGGTTTTATGCCTTATTCGGCTAATGAGGGAAAAGTGACCTTTGACAACTATGACCTTGTTTACCAGGGCAACTTAGAGGATATCAAGAGCGATAACGACTTTGCAAAGCTGAACTATGTATACAATATGTTCAATCTCAATCACCCAGCGGACTTCACGGGTCACAGCCTGTCAATGAGTGATGTTGTTGTGCTCAGTAACGACAACAAAGAACAAGCCTATTATGTAGATAGATTTGGTTTTGCTGAAATGCCTGAATTTATTCAGCAAAAAAACCGCGAGGAACTTCAAAATACGATAAAAGAGCCTGTTACTCTTACCGATCGTTCAGCTGCAATCGAGAGTTCGGAAGATATCAACGCTGAAAATTTTTCTTTCTTGAAAAACATGGAAACTTACCGCATAATTGTACCTAACGCAACTCTAACAAATGTCAGCGCACTCAATAATGTTTCATACCACGATATCGAGAGTGCCAGACGTGAACTCAATCGTTTGGGTTATGAAGAAGTTCCCTATGAAGATATGATAAGAATTGTAGGCGACAATATGATAGAAGAACATAGAGTGTTCTCACAGATATATGAAGCAAACCGTCCTTATGTTCATGTTGAGTGGAGCGAACATCATGAAATAAAGGATAGCAGCGATTATTCACTGTCTGAGTTCTCACACCTTATGGAGAAACTTGACAAAGAGTGGATAGAAAAGCGTGAAAGTGGCGATCAGAATTATGAGGGCTACGCAAAAACCAAGTTTATCATCAATAACGCTTTCGGTGGCATTGATAAGGAAACAGGTGAACAGCACATCGGAACTATCACTTGCCGACAAGATATCGGTGACGGTGACGGAAGTGTAGCTAACCATATAAAGCTTGTTGCAGAGGGCGATCTCATTATGATATCCAGCTGGGGCAAAGATAATGTTTCAAATTACGAAGAACTTGAAACGTCAGCCCATGCACGCATAAACTATGTTGCACCGTATATAGAATACGCTGTCAGCCGTGAGGACAATGCGCGACAAATCGAACGTGAGCAGAATACCGGCAAAGAAAAAGAAGCGGAACAAGAAATCGGCAGGACTCCCTCTCTTGAAGAAGTCGAAAAGTTTACTGAGAGCAAAGAACAGATAGAGGAAAATTCTATTGGTCAGAATGAACCTGAACCACAGGCGCTTATGAGCATAGAGATATCAGGCGAAGTTCATTACTTCAAAACATCAAAATCGGCAGATGAAATTATAAATTCAGCACAAGGCGAAAAGGCTTTACTTAGCGCACAAGAGCAGAACGAAGAAATATCTTCCGCGGAATACGCCGAGATACAGCAGAGCAGAAGCTTCACGTTCTCTGTTGACATGAATCTCGATGATGATACAGCGAAGATTTATTCTGTTAATGACGGCAAGGGCGGTATTCCAGAGGGAGAGCGCACCGCAGAGAACACAAATACAACCGAGATCAAAATATCTGAGTTCGGCAAAACAAAGGAAGAAGTCAAACAGGAACAGATAACCGAAGAAAAAGAACAGAAACCGCAGAAGATAGAACCAGTAACAAGAGTTGTTATTGGAAATATTTCATATCGGTTTATAAAAGATAAGACTTTTATAAACACCACAGCAATTGCCGCAAAGGAAATCGCAGATTTGCTTGACAAGAACAACGTTAATTACAGCGGTATCATCGAGGGCGAGTTAGGAACAATAACCGTCCCCAAGGCGAAGTACAATGAGGTAATGCGCTTGATCGAAGCCGCAAAAATAGACCTCAACAAGAAAGGCACGGCAGTAAAGGACGATAACGGAAAGGTCTTACTAGACAGTAAGGAAGCTGTTGACAGCTTCATCAAAGACCGTATAAAGGATATAATGGATAGTCAGAAGTTTATGAACTTCTGCAAATCCGACAACTTGTTCCTTATGAAAAAATACAGCCTTAACAACGCTTTGCTTATTATCGGGCAAAACCCGAAAGCTTCATATTGTTGTTCAGCCAAACAGTGGCAGCAGTACGGCAGGATCATCAACAAGGGCGAAAAAGGTATAAAAATCCTTTGCCCCATTCTCCTTTCCGAAGCAAACAAAGCCAGAGTGTGGGGACAGATAAAAAGAGATATAAAAGCTACCTACACCGAGAAAAACGGTTTTGGTGAAGCTACTTTACCAAATACTAACGTAAAAATCACAGGTTATAATGGTCTGTATGATGTTCATTTCAATGGCAAGCCTGTTATATCTCATGCAGATGAAAACCTTGTAAAGAAATTCATCGACCAAAAGCTACTCGGAAGAACCATACTAGGTTATAAGCTGGGCACGGTGTTTGATGTATCACAGACAAACAACAACACCGAATATGTATGGTTAAAAGCAGGGCAGTTCGATAAAAAAGACCTTATATACGGCGACAATGGCAAGCCTATCACCAACAGAGCAGGAGAGTATAAGGTAAATAATACAGAAGAACGAAAAAACAGCTTCAATCCTGTTCTATCAGCTAAGATAGACCCGCAGGACAAGGATAAAATGGCTTTGCTTTACGATATTCTCAAAGACGTATCGAGCAAAAATCATTGTCCTGTTACAGAAGCACAACCAACTATTGATAAGTCCCTTAAAGATGCCAAAGGCTACTACGTACCAAGCGAGAGCAGAATAGTTATTCGTGAAAACATGGAGATAACCGAGAAAGTTGCTACTTTGCTTCACGAAATGGCGCACTCACAAATGCACAATCTCATAGAACAGACAAAGAACAAGTCCACCGTCAAAGAAAAAGAAGTACAAGCCGAAGCCGTTGCTTGCCTTGTGGCTAACAACTATGGTATAGATACCGAGCATAGCAGTTTTGACTATATAGCACATTTCGTCGAAAGCCGAAATCTTGAATATCTTGAAAACAGCCTTAAAGTTATCTGGAACGGAGCAAGGGAACTGTCTGCAAAGATCGAGAACGAGATAACGGAAAGAGGACTTGACCTCAATCTTGAAGCCGAAAAACCGTTCAGCAAAGAACAGGTAGGCGCGATAAAGAAGAACTACATCGAAATTGCCCAGGATATAAAAGATATAACGCAGGAGAATATTCACAACGCGCTCAATTCGTATAAACAGAGCGTTGTAACAGAAGTAAAAGAACAGAGAAAGCAAGAATTATCCCTGTTCGATAAAATGACCGCAGAATGTGACAAGATATGCCTTAAAGCCGAAAGACTTGAAAAGGTAAATACTCGTCCTTTGCAGAAAAACTTTATAAGCGAGATAAAGGCTGGATTTGAAAGGCTGACCGTTTTAGCGCAGGAAACCTCAAAGATCGAGAGCGAACTGAAAGAGATAAATGTACCCGAAACACCGCAACAGGAATTTCTTTCCTATCCGATGAACTACATGAATAAGGACGATAATTTTAAAAATGTCAGTGTTGATGATAAAAAGATAATCGCCCAATCGAGATTTATAGCCGAAAATTATTCATACCTCTTAAATTCAGCACCCGATGAATTTAAGAAGTATGCTGTTCAACAAGCGGAACATATACATAACGCTATGAGCAAGAACGGCACCGCCGTCGAGATAGTAAACGCAGAGAATTACGGCACCAAAATCCAAATGGAAAAAGGAATGGTAATGCACCCTGTCTTAGCTGAAAAGTCATTCAAGCAGACCGAAATGGAAATCTGCATGGCAAAGAAAAAAGCCGAAAGAAACGGCGAAGTATTTCCGTCAGCCAAGACCGATGTTACCATATACAGCAATCTTGATACGATAACCGCAAAAGGTGTGGCTGCACTTCACACTTCTGTATATGTTGGAGAGGGACAGCAAATAGGTCTTGCGGAACATCTTGCCAAAGTATGCACAGGCAAAGGGCTTGCAAGAGCCGAACTTTGCGATAACTTTTACGACAGCCAAATCGAGAAAGGTGATAAGACAAAAAAGCTGTATCGAGCAGAAATACCAAAGATAAAAGAAACGCCCAAACAAGCAGAACACGAACAACAACACGTACAGACCCGCGATATGAGCGCATGGAAAGAACGTGCTTCTGCCGTCAAGTCCGAGCATGAAAACAGTATAACACAGGAACAGAACGAGAGAGATAACGATCATGACCCGAATAAAAACAATGTCACTGAAAAAGAAATGTTTGAATGATAGGGGGCGAACAAATGAGCATTTTCAGTAATCTTTTTAATTCTGACCGACAGAGAAATAAAACTGTCAATGAAGAAAAGCCACAGTTCGCCGCCCTTACTGACGATGACCTTCCAAGCGCACCGCCTTTAACGGCAAGTATCGAGGAACGTTGCAAACGTGATGAATTTGTCAGCAAAGGATACAGCTTTGCTATAACTTCCGACCTGACATTCATAGACGATAACGGCAATTGTGTTCACATTTAGAAAGGAGTATAAATAATGGCAACAGACATTTTCAGCTATGATGAAAAGCTTGTACTAAATACCATTGGTCTTTATGTGTCGCTGAAAGACTGTATCAACTTACTGTTGATACAGTTATCGGCTACACAAGACGATGATATAAAATCACTTTACACAGAACTTCACGCCGAGCTAAAACGTATGAATGAAATCGAGTGGCAGGAAATACAAAATACAATGCCATTTGATGTTCCATACGGCTTTTACGATGAAGAAGCCGAGCAGGAGTACACCGAGTATGCGGATTTTTCGGACGAGGACTATAACAAGTTTCTTAGCATGATAGACGAGTTGAAAGCTAAGAGCGAAGAGGAAGAACGTAAAAGGGCAGAAGAAGCCGAGAAAAAAGAGCGAGGTATCGTAAATGAGTAAACATTCTCCCGAAAGAATCCGCGCGGCAAGGTCTAATGTTGAGGGCGTTCTTAGTTACCTGCGTTCAATCGGCGAGGACGTTGTTCAAGTCGGTACAAGCGAATATTCTATAAAGGCAGGGCGAGGCGACAGAAATTCGACAACAAGTCTGAGGATAAATGCGGATAAAGGTATTTTTATCCGCAACTCCAACGGCAATAAGGGTGATATGATAGACTATCTCCGTTTGGAACACGGTATGAGTTTTCATGAAGCCGTTGAAACTCTGACACCGAACTGGTATGAATATGAAAATTCATACCACCGACCGATAGACTATGCTGTACAGAACAGAGAAAAGCCAAGTCAAATCGTCAGCAGACCACATACCGCAGGAAAGGAAAGCGATTACTATGAATTAAATGAGGGAAAAAAAGCCCCGAGAGTGATCGCCTACCTTACCAAGACAAGAGGAATATCAAGTCAGACCGTGTTTTGGCTGTTGAACAAAAATCTTCTTGCACAGGATAGCCGAGGAAATGCCGTTTTCCGTGTCCTTGACGAAAAAGGCGAATGGAAAGGTGCTGAACGCCGAGGAACTATGACTTTCGGTGACAACTTTTTCAAAAACAGCACTCCCGATACTGGCTACGGTTTTACTTTGAGTTTTGGAACTCCTAAAAAGCTATGTATCTTTGAAGCTGCCATCGACACCATATCATTTTATGATATGTACAAAGACAAGATAAAAGATATGGCACTTGTAAGTCTGGCAGGAACGCAGAAAGAAACCACCTTGCACGAAACGATAAAGCGATACAAAGAGCAGTACGGTATAGAAGAAAAGAACATCGTTTTTTGTGTTGACCGCGACGAGGGCGGTGACAAGTTTTTAAGAAAATGGAAAGATGTATATAATGCTGGTGTTTATCGAGTAAAAGAACCATTCAAGGATTGGAATGAACTTCTAGTTGCTGTCAAAGAAAAAAATCGGCAAAGCCCGACTATGAGCAACAATCAGAGAAGCCTTAATGATTGGAAAAATAATGCGCAAAGTCGGGCAAATGAACGAGCGACCGCCCAGGAGCAGAGGACACCTCAGAGAGTAACACAAAACGAACGCGAAATATAAAGAGTGGTCTTGACTTATTTTCTTTTGTATGATAAACTCATAGCAAAGGGGCTGATGATATGGCTTTAAAAGGAACAGATGGCGGTAGGTACAGTTTTGAAAGCAAAGAACTTATAACAGAAATAAAGAGGGATATAGCAGAGGTCGGCAAAGATTTCATCTTTGCCGTATGGCTAAGAAAATATCCCCGATACGGTGTAGAATTTATCGTGAACTATGATTTTATAATCGAAGATGATCCTCTGGGAGAGTTTGACAAAGAAGAAAACGAAAGAATTGTCCTTATGTCAGGCGAAAAAGCTCTTGACTATCTGCAAAAGCAAAGCAAGCCGATTGAGGTATTTGATATAGAGATATAGCTAATCGAAAAGAACTCCATTTGGCGTTTGGCTACACTGAGTTTTATTGACATAAAAAAGTGGGTGAATATATGTTTACTATCGGTGATTCTGTGGATTTGTGGATTTCACTTTTTTGGCTTTCGTTCTATAAGTAATTGCACAAATTTCCGTGGCGATAAAACAGAATAATAACGTTGAAGAAAGAGGTCAAAACACCCTCTTTCTTTTTTTGCAAGTTCTTTTCTTTTTGGCAGGAATGTTGATAATCTTGCAAAAAGAAAAATTCTGATGGACAGAGATAATCAAATACATTCTATGCAAATATAAGCATTCCAGAAAAATCCGATAAATCCGAAAAAAGTTGTAAAATACTATTGACAAATTATGCTTTTTGTGGTATAATATATACAGAGTTAAGGAAAGAGCCTTAACCGTAACTTGAAACCACGAAAGGCGGTTTTATTTGTGGAAGATCGTTGAGAAGTTGGGCAGTCTGATTATCCGTCAGACCAGAGCAGGAAAGAGCATAAAAAATATGTATTACGAGCATGGTGTTCCATATGATGATGAATATGTCATAATCGAATATCTCAATGGCAACATCAAAAGAATAAATGTTACAGCTGATAGCTGTATAGCTATCATGCACGATATATACAGGGTCTTAGGATAGGGGGGCAAAAATCATGAATGATAAGCAAAGAGAAGAGTACAAGGAGCGCAAAAACATCATTGAGCAGCTTCAAAAGGAACGCAACAGCCTTGCGGTAAATGACCTATCACAGTTGATAGCATATGACATTGTAATCAATGAGTATGCTATGGACGAACAGTTGTTTTGGGCTATGTACTGGGATAACCCAAATGAAGAAGATATAAAAGCAGAAATCGAGGGTGCGGCTATGTGGGGACATAAAATAAGTGAGGAAGATGCGAGAAAAGAAACCAAAAAGTACGCAGATGAAGCAAGTAGACGTTGGCATAATTTAAAAGTCCTAGACGAATACTTTTCAAAGCTTATAAAAGAGAGTGAAGATAGCCTTTATCAGAAATACTGTGAACTGAGAAAAAGATATCCCTCACCATACCACACCAATTTAAAAAGCAGAGAATGAGGTGAACGGCATGAAAATTAAAATCGAGGACGGAAAAATCTACGTAAAATCAGAATACAACAAAGCCTTTATAAACAAGGCGAGATATCTTCAAGGTAAATGGGAAAGCCCTTATTGGGTCTTTCCCGAAGATAACCGTGAGGAAGTAAAAGAACTTCTTCTTGACACTTACGGTGAAGCTGATATACTGGAAGATGAAGAACAGCAGAAAGTGACCGTTGAAATCGACCTTGAACTGTATACGGACACGAAAGGTGCAAATAACGAGTTAAGGCTTGATAACATTCTTTTAGCAAGCAGAATAAGCCGTAACAGCTACGTTAAACTTGCTGATAATGTAATGGTCATTCAGGGCGGCTTTAAAGAGAGCGGCGGATCGAGAGCAAATCCTGCACTTTGTCCCGAGGACAACACCATTCTCAGGGTCAAGAACGTTCCTCTTCCTATCTATGAGAAAGTCAAGGACGAGGACGGCATACGGCTTGTATCAGATGTTGATATAATCGCACTGGCAAAAGAAAAGGATCATTTGCTTGCAAGAATAGCAGAAATAGACAGTATACTGAAAAGTGTCGATAAGAAGTGATTTATTTTCTCTGATGTTCAGAGAAAATCCGCTTGACAGTAACACGCTTTTTGTGGTATAATACATAAAGTTAAGAAGAGAGGTAAAAATATGGGTTTAATAGGTTTCGGCATTAGCGGTATATTTGCTGGTGCGCTATGGATAGCTTGTGAGATTTTTCATAATAATAGAGACAACGCAAGGGCAAGGGGCTATGTACTATGGGGCAACGTGATTCTTGGGGCGATTTTTATAATTTTTGGGTTCGTTTGTTTTATGTCCTCTGGTCTTTCGATTAGAAATATTGTCTATTCTATATTCAATTAGGGATATAGTCTTTTCTATATTCTCTAAGACTATGCCAAAACAGAAAGATTCAAAGAGGAGATGTTGTACGATGTCAAGTGATACTAGATTTAAAGAGTGTTATGATGAATTATCATCGCTATGGAATAACTATCCTATCGTAGAAGATTATAGAAAAACTCTGATGGGCGAAAAGGGCTACGAAAGTTGGATATGGAATGAATATATAGATTTGTTTATATCCAACAATTATTCTTTTTGTGATGAACAGGAGAAAATCATTGAGAAATATTACGGTGGAAATTGGGACGTTACAACCGAGTTTCCTGAATGGTGTAATATGTGCTTTGGTGGTTATCTTTGGGAAGATTTTCTGAATGACGATGAATACAGCAGAGCCGTCAAGCTAATGGGTTGATTGTTTTTTTAAACGAAGCACAGAACTGTACGCGGCGCTTTATAAATAAGGGTAAGGGTGTTACACTACCCGTACCCTTACAATGTCATACAGAGCAAATTTGAGGGCATAGGGGCGATTTTATGAATGCACCTAAATACATGATTAAAAAAATAAAAAAGACGTGGGAGTGACAGCATGAGCAGAATCAATATAAATGATCTTCTTGCACAGCAAGGCATAAAAGAAGAAAACTTCCGTGCTTATTTTGGCTTGAATTATGATATGCCAAAGAAAGTTTATGCCGCTATAATAAACCGCCGTGAGGGTGACGGCATTTTGAACATTCTGACCGAAATGCTGAACGATGAAAAGATAGTTGAAGAAATCAAAAACTTTCCAGTTGACTATGAGCAGATAGCTTTGATCGAGGGTATGACTGAGCCACCTATGACCGAGAAAAAAATGTACAAACTATTGTTTGACGGTGAAGTATATTCGGGAAGTACATACGTTTTTCAAGGAGAGAAATACGCCGCATTTGACAGACAAAACCCGAAGTTATATTCAACAGCAGCTATGGCTGAACGTTCAGCCAAAAAATTAATAAAAAGCTGTGCGAACGTAGAAACATACGAAATTGTTGAGGTTTAATACTAGAAAGAAGGAGTAAAAAAATATGGCAGAATTAGAATACGGAATGACCACCATACATGGAGAAGATATTCTAGTTCCTACTCCATTGGAGTTGGAAGTGGCACGAGTACTAAGAAACAAAAAGCCTGAAATCACTGAAGATGAAAGTATTTTTCTTGCTTGGGATTTCATTTCGGGGAGCATTTGCAGCGATCATTTTTATGATAT
>OCTX012226581.1_pt1 | contig 11470 bp, 13 predicted proteins | sample 1539691 | NCBI WGS metagenome assembly OCTX01 (sample SAMN02144231, study PRJEB22623) | gut metagenome | biome: sheep rumen | host: Ovis aries | place: New Zealand | reverse complement strand
GGGCTGTTCATAGTCCCCCTTCCCTTCGGAGGGGGCTAGGGGGAGGCTATATCGCTTATTGTATTCCTCCCTTAGCATCTCCAACCACCCGCAGAGCCGCTTCAGGTTCTCCATGGCTGCATGACTGGGTATGTTCCCGTCCGCAGTCCTCACGCTTGTTTTGCAGAGCTCAGCGAGCTTAAAATGCTCGCTGAGTCTGACCTCATTATTTATTTCTACTTTCATTTTCTCCATTTCTCATTTTTTCCATTAAAAAATAATTTCGGAAATTATTTTTTTGTATTTTCCTTTCTTTACACGCTCTATAAAGCCGTGCGTTGCCCAACGATTACACTGCTGAGAAGCAGCACACATCTCTAAATCCAACACCTGTTGCACATCCTTCGTGGTGAACGTCTCTGGCAGGTCGCGATAGGCATCTGCATTCTTCGAGTTCTTTCTGCGTGGCACATATTCGCGCTCCGCATTGTCCCACGAGTCCTGTAGCATCTGGCCAAAGAAGTAGTCCTGAAACCATATCACGGCATCGTATATCAGCGTAGAGAACTTGAGGTCGTCGTCTGTGACTTCCAGCTTCCCTGTCTTCTTGAACTGGTCGTACTGGCGGGCCACGATGCGAGGTATGGTAAACCATGTGGCATAGAATACGGCACGTTTTCTGAGGTAGTCCAGCACCAAGTCACCTGCTGCCTCTGCCTCTTGTGCGGATAGCTCACAGAGGTCGTAGACGTGGTCTACCAGTCGCTGCAGTGGCAGCTCACCATGCAGCTGTTCCATCTTGAAGCCCCACTGCTTCAGTGCCTCGTTGTTCTTCCAGTCCACCACATTTCTTCGTACCATCTTGAAGTTGGCGCGTTCCATCTGGAAGATGGCGACACGGCTACACAAGCCATCGTTGATGTTACGCAAAGTGAATTTCTTGTGCAAGCTGACGTTGGTACCTGTGGTTACGCTGTTCCAATAGACAGGCAGGATGTCGTTGATACTGTCGCCATTGGCATAGTCCACACCGCTGAGCTCGTTGTGAAACGCCTTTAGTTCCAGGTCGTGCTTGCCTATCCATGCACCACCGCTTTGTGCTGAGATGCTGGAGTCCAGCTCCGAGTCGAACATATACAAATGCAGGGGCAACTGCTCGCCATTCACCAGCTCCTTGGCCCTTTTCAATCGACGGAAGAAGATGTTGTTCGACGTCTTCGTAGGCAGGTAGCGTATCATGCCCTCAGGCTCCACCAGTGCGTCTTGCTTCTGCGCCTTCGATGAGGTGCCACGCTTCTTCTGCTCCTGCTTGTAGCGCGTCTCTGCCAGACGTACCTCTTCATCCTGTGCTCTCATGGAACACATAATCTGGTCGTCCAGTTGCTTGGCAAACGACTTACCCGAGGCAGGGTGACCAATAATCAGCACCTGCGGGTTCATGCGTTGTATGCCACCATCAAAATGCTTGTACCAGCAGCGTGTCAGCAAGGTGCAGTACATCGCACCCGAGGCAAACACAGCGCCCAGCCAGTTGGCCCTGCTTACACCTCTACAGGCTTCGGCATAAGGGGTGCAAAGGAGAGGTTCCAGCCTTTCAGCGAACTGTTCGTAAGGCACTTCAACTGTTCCCACAGGCTTTGCAGCTGTAGGGGTGTTGCTGCCATGAATACCCACACTTTCAAGTACCCCTTGCATCCTTTTGGGGATGTCTTTGTAGAGCTTTCGCTCACAAGCCGTATGAGCAATGTCGCTGACTTCTTTGTCGCCTCGTTCTCTGATGACGTCTTGAACAAATCCGCACATTCTAAGCACCCTGTCGACCATGTCCGGCTGGTTGTCGCAGATATACCTGAGGTCGAGAGCCATTTGCAGCATTGTTCGGTGGCGATCTCCAGCGGCGGGAGCACCACCTTGTGCGGCCTGCCACGCTTCACAGATTTTCTTGTATTCGATTCCATGGTAATTTAATTCTTCTTCGTTATTCGTGTTATTCGTGCAATTCGTGTTCGTTAAAACTTCCTCCGTGTTCTCCGACCGGTGGTCTGAGTGTGGCGTTGCAATCTTTCTCTCAGCCGCGCTATGACCGTCTCGATATAGAGCATCATATCGCTCAGCAAACTCCTTATTCTCATAGGTAAATAGTTCTTTGTCAATAAACAAAATATCCGTCTCTTTGCAGATGAAGCTCATACGGCTGGCATCCTTGCAGCTCTCGTCCACCTCCACGCCCAGCACCTTCGCCATCTCATGCTGGTTGTCGATGAGGTTGCCCCATTCCGTGCGAGCCTTAAACACAATCTTCAGACCTTTTCCAGATGGGGTGATATAGATAAGTAGAATTCCGAGTTCCTTTGCTTTCTGCGTAAAGTCGGCGGCAGCAAATTCTTCACTCTTCACTCTTAACTCTTCACTTTCTACATGGTCTATGTCCATCACCACAAGTCCTGTCAGCCTCGTTGCTGCCTGCTTGCGCCATTGCCCCAGTTTACCAGCCTTCGACAGTGTCTCGTCGAATGTCGCCTGAAAGATGAATGCTGGCAACTTGCGCTTCAGTGCCGCATCGTGCGTCTCACGATACTTGTCTATGTTCTCGTTCCACTGCGTCGCCCTGACGAGCGCCCAGAATTGAGCCTCGTCCACAGGCAACGTAGGATTACTGAAATTCTTCTGATAGCAAAACATAGTTAGCAAAATTCGATGAGTTCTCGTTCAATCAGCGCTTCCTTTACCTCCTTGTTCTCGCGCTCTACTACCGCCAGCATACGAGCTGTACCCAGAGTCTTTGGAACACTCTCAAAAACCTTAATGCGCTGCTCCGTCTCTTTTACCCAGCCATGTTCTAGCACTCTAATCACTTGGTCATTGCGGCTTGAGCTGCGACGATATGGTTTAAATACAATTCGCCCCCACTCGTCACGACGTAATGACCCTTGTAAACACTTACCTTCTAAGAGGCTCTCTACAGCCTCCATTGGAATTTCAATATACTTTTTCATTGTTTCTTGAGTTTTTGCTGAGGTTCACGATGAGAAAGGGCCCTACATCCATACTGGATGCTCAATTGATTCCCTCCGCTTCGCTCAAGATTAATTAGATTGCTTTGATTGTGCTGATGTAGCTTTTGTTTTCGTAGCGAGTCTGTCCCTGCTGGTCTTGCCAGTCACGAACACTCATCGAGAGTTGAACGCGAACAAAGTCGCCTTCATTCAGATGTCCCACAAGCGAGCGGGCATAGTCGCCTGTCGCTTCTGCAAATAGCGTGTCAATCCCGTCTGTGAGCACCATGCCCAAAGACGTAAACACTCTTGGTTGACCTTGCTGGTCGTTGTACTGTCTATCCTGGATAGGCAGTAGCGTTTGAATTTTCATTGTTTTTTCCATGATTATTTGTTTTATAATTAATAATGTATATAAGGGGAAATGACTTTCTTTTTGTATCAGCGTTTCAATGATCACTTGTCTTCAGGGCTTTGTCCTTTCGACGATGCAAAGATAAAAAGAAAACGCTACGCCCTGGGTGGGTGTAGCGTTTTGTAAACGATTTGTAAATGATTTGTGAACGAAGCCTCTATTCTTGAGCTTTATTCAGTGCAATTTCCAATGCCATAGCAGTATCCCGACACTTAACGAAAAGCGTTCGTTCTTGGTCGTTAATCTTCATATTTGGCCACTGCTCATAGCCAGCCTTTACGAAATTCCAGTTAGAGAACATACGGATATTATCAAATTTCACTTCTCTATATAGCGTATCTCTATATGGCAGCTGTTTCAGCTTTTCGCAACATATCTTCAAATCCAACGGATAGCCACAGCGAGCACTGGCATAGCAGCACACGCCCAGCCAACTCTGGTAATCATTAAGCTCCTTTCCTTCTCCACAAATACTGCCGATGGCATCTGCCAACTGTTGGTCGGTGGGATAGTTTGCGCAGGGTGGCGGTGGTAGCATTGCCCTGTTTTTCTCACGCAGCAGAAAATCCTTTAGCTCCTTGACGTTCTCTTTCCACTGGTCGCAATTCCTGAAAATATAGTCCAATCTCTGAAACAATTTAAACGCTTCCGATGGACTGTCAAATCTGGCTTTTTCCTTGATAGCTTCTACCACAAATACCAGTGGCGAATTCTGCTCTTCCATCTTCTGCTCCAGCTTCTCTATCTTCTTCTTTAGCTCACACACCTTCTGCTTCAGTTCCTCATTCTCTTCCACTTCGGGGCTATCTTCAGCCACCATGCAGCCATAGCCAAAGTTGTCGCCATCGTCACTAACCATCCAAGGAAAGTCTTGTCTGAAGTCACTAAAGAGCGTGTTGCGTCGCCTTGCCCTATGTTTAGTCAGATTCCAGTAATTGTTCGCGGGCTTCTGCCAGAAGTCGTCAACGATGCAGCCCATCGGGCTGGTCTGGAAAGTAAATATCCCTTGGGTTGGCTGATAATATTGCTGGTGTTCTTGTAATTCGTTAATGGTCTGTTGCAACACGCTATTCTCGTGTTCCAATACTTTTATCCTGTTAAGTAGTTCTTCTGATTGATTCATTTTGTTATCCTGATTTTTTAGGAGTGCAAAGATAGTAAAAAAAACTGAGCTATCGATTGGGACAGCCCAGAAATATGTGCAAAAGATAGTAAAAAAATGTAGGGTAGATTCTCCTGCGTACTCCAGTACGGACTGTTGGGTCGTAACTGCTGTGTGCTTACTGCGCTACTGATTCTAGTAATATCTTATCAATTTTATCTTTTTCGTATTTTACGAAGTTCTCTAAAATCGTGTATAATTCCTTATATTTGAACGCGAGAATTAACTCTCTCATGATACTCACTCTATATTTCCATATAACAAAATCGTATTTTTTCAAAATTTCCCTAAGAGTATAAATCTTTATAGAGTCCATTTTTTCCTCATGTTCATTGAGTCCTCTTTTTACATCTTCTGCGGAGCTGCGTTTAAATGATTCATCCATAATGAAAATCATATCCTGAAGAAGTTGGTCATATGCCCCTTTGAAACAATATAGAAAGCTTTTATACTCTGTTTCTTTCTCATCATCATATTTCACGAGATTCATATTTAATAAAGAATATGCAATATCTGATTCATCTTGAATTTGCAATATTGATTGTAAATCGAGTAGATGTTCATCTTTTGTGATTCCGTGGAATGTGAAAGATGATAACTTAATAACATCAAAAGACTTTTGGTACTTTGCCAAACTGTTAATAACGACATTCAGTTCGTCTTTTGCTATCTGGTATTTTATCGTTGCTATTTGCAAATTCCTGTTTTTCTCATTCTCTTCCTGATTAGCTGCTCTGTTCTTCTCATTCTGCTCCTGATTAGCGGCTCTGTCATCCTTACTATTTTGGTAGTTTTCATCTATAGTCTTATACAAGATTGCAAAAGAAACGAGAGCACCTACAAGTGTTCCTACAAAAGTCGTAAAGAAGCTAAACCAAGAATTAGCGTCCCCCACAACAAGTTTTGGAAATGGAGCATGAAAGTAAACAATAAAATTAACAGTAATGGGTATAAGAATAATGCTACTAAGAATTAATTTCCAATGTTCTTTTAATACTTTCTGCATAGTTGTTTAAATTTAGTTTTACATTTTGTGTGTTTAATTATGTTATTCCAGGAGTGTCCCGCTGTTATTCTTTTCATTTTATACCGATGAAGTCGCTGAGCGGATATATCTGTGCAACAGTGGTATAGTTGCGCTTATGGAGATTTATTGGCTGGTCAAAGGGGATACTTTTAGTAGCATCAAAGCGCATCACTGCATAATAGGGAGCATTTTCTGCAGAAAAGCCCTTCTCACGCAACGCTTCCGCTGTCCAAATCTGAAAGCCCTTCTTAGCCAACTTGAACAACTGCGGATTATCGCCATTAGTATGTATGCAGACATAACCCAAACGCTCAAAGCCTTGTTTGACGAGCAATGAACCTCTTGAATCTCCTGCACGCATATAGGTTATACCCGTCTGCATAGCTTGTTGGCGGTCTCCTTCTCGCATGTGATTGGCAAGTACGGTAGTTTCTTGCGGGTTTTCACGCATCTTGTCGTATAGCTTCTGACGGGTCTTTTCGTCCTCTAATGCCTGTCTGCGTTGCAAGGAAAGTTGTACAAAGTCCTGGTCTTGCTCAATACCGATATATTTACGGCTAAGCAAATTAGCTGCTATGCCAGTTGTACCAGAACCGCTAAAAGGATCTAGAATAGTGTCGTCCTCATTTGTTGAAGCAAGGATGATTCGGTAAAGCAGACGCAAGGGTTTTTGAGTGGGATGTTTTCCCTGTAGCTTTTCCCAAAGTCCCACAGCAGGGATGCGCCAAACGTCTGTCATTTGACTGCCACCATTGAGGCGTTTCATCACCTCGTAATTGAATTTGTGCGTTTTCTTCTCATGCTTGCGTGCCCATATCACCAATTCCGTAGAGAAATTGAAATACTTGCAAGACAAATTGGGTGGTGGGTCAGACTTCTGCCAAGTTATGGTGTTGAGCACCTTATATCCCAACTCTTGCAGGCAGCGCATAACAACGTGAATATTGTGGTGTGTGCCGCTAATCCATATTGTTCCGTTGTCTTTGAGTTTCGTACGACAAAGGGAAAGCCATTGACGGTTGAAGTTATAGATGTATTCTGGTGTTCCACCTTTATCCCAATCTCCTTTGTCTACACACACTTGCTTACCGCTATGTACACTGATACCACCATTGCTAAGAAAGTACGGAGGGTCGGCAAAGATAGCATCAATAGAATTGTCCTCTATCTCATTCAATCTCTCCATGCAATCTCCGTGGAGAATGGTAAAGTCTGGGGCTATTTGTTTCATCAATAACGTTTAATGATGTGTGGCTGTAGATACTATTTTGAAAATATCTTTATGTTCTCTTAATTGTTCTAGAAGATTTCTGAACATGAAAGCACCTTCATAGTTTGTCTTCTCTTGAATCATGAGCAGTCTAGCAAGCAACAATAAGAATTTTACGCTATATTCTCCTTTGCCAGCCAATTCATTATACTTTGATGCTTCTTCATTAACTTCTGCTAATAACGTTTGAGGATCGAGAATGTGTGTTCTTTCCTCTTCGCTCCTAATTGGTTGGATTGTATTATCCCAGAGGTCAATGAGAGAATCAATCAGTTTTTCTGTTTCATTGTTTTCAAGATGTTGCTTTATTAAAATATCAACAGCCCAATGAATATGTTTCGGGGTTCGAATGCGACTCCATTCTCCGTTCTCTAATTGACGATATTTAATCAAGACGTCATAAGGTGATATACTTCCTTGATAAATAGCAACATAAAAAGTACCGTTAACTGGAAATTCAGCAAGTGGCTTCATCTTGCTTGTTATCATACTGGGCTTTGATGTTGTTGTCATATTATTTATTTGATTTTAGTAATAAAATCGTTTATCGTGGTTAAGTTGTAAATATTAGGAATCGCTGCAAAGGCTTCTTCCAATTTATTGCGTGCAGAGTTCCAACCAATGCCGTCTGTTATCCAAACAAACTCAAAGCCTTCAACTCCATTCACTTTTGGTGCAACATCCGTATAAGAACGTGCAACTTCATTGAGTTTGGAGCCACCACCAGAGTAGAAGTTTACCTCAATAAGATATGTTATGTCATTAGCAGTAATTACGAAATCGAATACTTTCTGGTCTACACCTAAAACTGCAGAAATAGCAGGGAACTCTTTAGACGATACTTGCTCACGATATGTAATACCAGCATTGGCAAAGATGCGTGCAACTAGGGTTTCGGTTATTTCTCCGCTCCTATTCTTGCGTGCATTAGTATCGAGCCCAGTTTCAACCCCAAATACATAATCCACCAAATCCTTTACCTCTTTATTCTTTAACACCTTCTCAAGTCCAGTACCCTCTAAAAATTTCATAACGCCATCTACAGAGTTGAACAGTGAGTGGACAGAATACATAGAACCATCATTGTCAATGTATTTCTTGTTGTCCTTTTGGCGGGTAGCAATAAGAATATCCATTACATCAAATACGCTCGGGTCTCTATTCCAAAGCGCCTCAACGGCTGCACGCAAATCATCCTTTCCAATTAGGTAATTAAGCGTATTTAGACTTATTTCTATTTCTGCCACATTGTTTGCAATTTTAGGAAAGTCGCAATAGAAATCCAGCGTAGCATTTGTTTCTCGTAACTGAGACAAGAATAGATTGAATTGTTCTGATGTATGGGCTGCCATAGTATTATACTGCTATTTTTTGTTTTGTTTCCGAATAATTACGAACAAGAATTTCTTGCAGTTTTCCGCGCTTGTTTGGATTTGCATTTACACTACGCGAAGCCCAAACTCGAGCAATTGTATATCGTAAATAAAGGTCATCAAAGAACATGTCTTTACAATCCGAATTACTCAGCATGAACTTATATCCAGCGTTTTCTACCTGGTCGCAAAACTCTTTCAAGCGCTTTTGTGCAATATCATTAAACGCCTCTTTTGTATAATCGTTAAAACTACTTGTACTATTTAATGGGCGATATGGCGGATCAAAATAGAAAAGTGTGTTACCCTTCGCGTGTATCAATGTCTGTTGATAATCTCCCGTGAGTATTTCAACATTTTGAAGCAACTCACTATCAGCATAAATCGTGTTCGCATCGCAAATGGTTGGTGTTTCATACTTACCGAATGGCACATTAAAACGCCCAGACTTGTTGACACGATAAAGGCCATTAAAGCATGTGCGATTAAGGAAGAAAAACAGCGTGGTATTACGAATGTCATCAAGCGCCTTGGTATTGAACTCATCACGCATTTGTAAATAGAATTGCTTGCGTGCTTCTTCAGATTTTAGAGCGTAATACTCTTTTTGGATTTCTTTGAGAGACTGCACTAAAATCGATGGAGACTCCTTCACAACCTTATAACAAGTCGTGAGATCGGGATTGATGTCATTAATAACTGCTGATTTGATGTTGGAGTGCGTCTGTAACATATAGAAGAGCATAGCTCCTCCGCCTACGAAAGGTTCAATGTAAGTGACGTTCTCCCATTGGTCAAAGTCAGCGGGAAGCAGAGCTTCCAGTTGGTCAATGAGTTGCGTCTTGCCACCAACCCATTTGACGAATGGTTTCGCTTTCATTGTAATTGTCTCAGTTTTAAAGTTGCATGCAAAGATACAAATTAATTTGTACAATAGCAAGATTTTGGGAAAAGATTTGGAACAAAATATATAATAATATGCCAGTATACATATTTCAGCATAAGACAAAGTCACCATTTATGACCAGTTGGATGTTGACAACTTGATTGTTGACAGTTGACGTTTTCCTAAAAATTTAGTGGAAAACGAGAAGAAAGGAGGGAATTATAAATTATAATAATTATTATTCAAAGGTAATATAATATTATAATATTATATTACCTTTGGTATAAGAGTCTGCGCAATTAAAAATCACCAAAACGTCAACAGTCAACAATCAACATGTCAAGTTTGCTGCCCTACTCCGCTTCTGGAATATCGCTCCAGCGGGTGGTATAACAAGGACTGCGGAAGTCATGCTTGATGCTGTCCCTAAAGACATCGGCTTTACCTTTACCCTCGGGCTTGGTGTATTGCTGGGAGCCAAGGACAAGGGTTTCGGAACCGTACTCACGATTGACCTTATCCAGCACTTCGTCGAGTCGTTCCAGCTTCTCGTGGCGCTCTGCGTCGTAGTCGATGAAGTTGGTTTGGATGCCCGTGTCGAGACTGATGCCCATGACAATGACGCCAGCTCGCTTGTAATGGTAGCCCTGACGGAAGATGCGTTCCATGCAGCGGGTGGCCGTCTGCACAATCTGTTGGGTGGAATTGGTGGGGGTTAGCAGTCGTTCCTCGCCCATATTCCAATACTGTGGGAGGTCTTCACGGAAGCGGTTGGTATCGATGAAGACGCAGACGGTCTGGGCTACGGACTGCTGCTTGCGGAGCTTTTCGGCACAGCGGGCGGCGAAGTTGGAGATGCTGGTGCGCAGGGCTGTCAGGTCAGTCACCATGCCAGGGAACGAGCGTGAGGTGCAGATGCTTTTCTTTTTCGACATGTCTTCCATTGGGATGCAGTCGATGGCGTTCAGCTCCTTCCATGTGCGGATGGCCACGACATTATTCAGCATGGCACGAACCCACGATTCGGGATGGCTGGCGAAGTCGAGGGCTGTCTTGACACCTAACGACTGGAGGCGGGCGGCATAGCGGCGGCCAATGCCCCACACCTCTTCGATGTCGTACTGATCCAAAGCCTTCTGTCGACGCTCGTCAGTGTCGATATAGCAGCAGTGTTTGAAACCCGGGTAGTGTTTGGCGTAGTGGCTGGCCATCTTCGCCAAGGTCTTCGTGGGGGCTATGCCGATGCTGACGGGCATGCGGGTTGCTTTCCAGATGAAGACTGAAAGGTCTTCGCCCCACCGCTTCAGGTCGAGGTGCTCCATACCCGACAGGTCGCAGAAGCCTTCGTCGATGCTATAGCGATAGAACGTCGGCGACACCTTGCGGACCAGCGACATGACACGGTCGGTGATGTCACCATACAGTTCGTAGTTGGAAGAGAAAACGGTTATCTCACCATTGGGAAAACGCTCTTTCAGCTGATAATACGGCAGTCCCGCCTTGATGCCCAGTGCTTTGGCCTCGTTGCTGCGTGCCACCACGCAACCATCATTATTCGACAGCACGACAACAGGCTTCCCGTTCAGGTCAGGACGGAAAACACGCTCGCAAGAGACGTAGCAGTTATCGCAGTCGACGATGGCGTACATGGGGTTAATATTTGCGGGTATCTCTGTGAACGGATGTCACCTTGCCCTGTAGGATGAACTGGTCGTTGGCATCGATGATGATGGGTTTGTAGGCGGGGTTGGCGGGCAACAGGCGCAGGAATCCCTGCTCTTTGGTCGACGTGTCGAGGGTCTTCACCGTCAGGCCACCATTGACGAAGGCTACCACGATGTTACCGTCGGCAATCTCCTCCTGCCGATCAGCCAGACAGATGTCACCGTCGAGGATGCCCAGGCCAGTCATCGACTCACCCTTGACACGCACAAAGTACGACGCCTCGGGATGGTGCACGAACTTCTCGTTCATGTCCAGACTCTCGTGCTGGTAGTCGGCAGCAGGCGACGGAAAGCCCGCAGCGACCTGTTCAAAATAGGGCAACTTCAAGCGCTTGGCATCTTCCAGCGTGATATAGTCAGCACCATCAATCAGTTTCTTTTCGTCCATAAGATTACCGTTTAGACTGCAAATATACAAACTTTTGAATTATTTGCAAAATTAGGGCGAAAAATACCCCTCAAAAATGGCGGTTTTTGGGCGGAAAATTTGGAGTGCGCCTCTTTTCTTTGTAACTTTGCATTGTCAAAGAGAAGGTAAGGCCCGCCAGCGCGCGAGACAGGCTAAGCCGCTTCCGAGACAGCCTAATACGCGAAATTATCAGCTGTATAAAGGGCCCGTATCAGCTGTATAAAATCAA
>OCTX012217921.1_pt1 | contig 11470 bp, 12 predicted proteins | sample 1539691 | NCBI WGS metagenome assembly OCTX01 (sample SAMN02144231, study PRJEB22623) | gut metagenome | biome: sheep rumen | host: Ovis aries | place: New Zealand | reverse complement strand
ACTGGGCTGCTGACGACTGAGAAAATGCCATCAGAAGCACAAAAATAAATACTGAATAGAAAATACTCTTCTTCATAATGATTATAGTTTAGTTAACACAATGTCAGGAAGTTTTACTCCCAAGTTCCTTCACTTTGTTTTGTAATTAAATTGCCATTTTTCCAGATGCCCTTTACATATGTCTTATCAGCCTTATAATATGCACCTTCTCCATCAAACTCATTATTCTTAAACGTTCCTTCGTAGTATTCTCCTCCGACAATATACAGGGTACCTTTTCCTTCGAACAGACCATTCTTAAACTCTCCTACATATCTTTGGTCTTCGCCCGGGTTCTTGGCCTCTGCCCATATGAATTCGCCTTGTCCGGTTCGTTCTCCTTCTACCCAATCGCCACTATATTTATTGCCATTAGAGTATACACATATTCCTTTACCATGTAGGACACCATTTGTAAAGTTGCCTTCATAGCGGTTTCCGTCGAATATCTCAAGGCCGAATCCGTTGAGATTGCGGATTGCTTCATCTGAAAGGGTATCTATATTTACCACAAACTGATAATCACGTGTAGAGACTTTTTCTGTCTTGGTTTCGTCTGTCGCTGTGCTCGTATCTTTTCCTTGCATGGTATAGAACACTATTCCGCCCACGCATACTACGACTGCGAGTATAATATAAATCAGATATTTCTTAGTATTACTATCCCCATTGGAGCTGGCGTTTGGCGTTTCCGAAACCTGAGGTTTATTGTCGCTCTTTTTAACCTCGATTATAGTTTCCTCACTGACGCCATTTCTCGTATTTTTTATTGCAACATCTATACGCGTTTCTTCATCATTGAAAGAAGCATTATCCTTCATATTATTATTGCTATTTGTCTTAACTTGGTTTACAACTGGGGATTGTTTCATTCCCAGTTTGTCTTCATATTTGCCAATTATCTCATCTACCGACTGGGGACGGCATTTGCGGTTGGTTTGCATCATCCATACGACGAGGTCCTTCATTGGCTTACTGGCATCATTAAGCAACGCAAAGACGTTATGCTTGTCTTCACTCTCGTCATCATCTATCTCTGTTGGCATTGGGGGGCATTTTCCCGTCAGTAACGAATATATTGTTGCCCCAAGAGCATAAATATCTGTCCACGGCCCGAACTTTTCCGCACTTCTTTCCATCTGCTCACGTGGAGCGAATCCAGAAGTGTAGGCTATTGCAGTACCTCCTGCTGCCCCACCCTGCTGACTAATCTGTTTGGAGGCACCAAAATCTATGAGTTTTACGTCTCCGGCCTTTGTCACCATTATATTACCCGGTTTCAAATCCAGATGCCACAAACCAGCATTATGCATTGCCCTTAAAGCATCAAGTATCTGGGGAAGCATTTTCCACACATCCTGCTCAGGGATGGGGGCTCCTGTATGATCCATCTTTTCACGAAGGCTCTCTCCATCAACATATTCCATCACATAGTATGCTGTTCCGTTTTCTTCAAAGAAATCATATACTCCTACGATATGGTCATTCTTGAATTTACGAATACGTTTTGCCTCCTTCTTGAACTTCTCCTTTTGCTCAAAGAAGCTACTGCTATTATCTACATCACTGATGCTTACAGACGTTTGGTCTTCGTCTCGTGCCGAAACGCCCCTCATAAAGAATTCCTTAATAGCGATACGCTCCTCAAACTGCACATTATAACCAACATATGTATTGCCAAATCCACCCGAAGACAGATATTTGTCGATTCTGTATATCTTTCGCAGGATGGTTCCTACTGGTAACATTGACTGATTGTCGGTATTATTTTGCTGATTGTCCATTACTAATATTTCTTTTATTCAACTATTACGATTCCATCATCATCCCCGTCGGGAATGTCGCAACTGGGTTTCCTGAAATTCTTCATATTCAGTGCATTGCAAGAGGCTGTTTTTTCCTCATCAAGGACTTCTTCGTCTTTATCTTTTACGACTTGTTTCACATGAATTAGCCACGCTGTATGATTGTCATCATTGTGTGATGTTGCAGATATCAATTGCTGGCGCTTTTCTTCATCGCTGACAGAAGACGATATGATTTTAACCAATTCGCTATTCCCCATTCGTTCCAGCATACCATCCGAACATATATAGAAATAATCTCCTGGCAGTATATTGTTCGTCTGGATTATATCCGGTTGCATATGGTTATCTTTCCCTGCTATAATTGCCTTTGTTATGATATTTTTCTGGGGATGGCACGCCATCTCTTCATAACTTATCTCACCAGATCGTAGTAAATCATAAACAAGAGAATGGTCACGTGACTGATATAATAACCTATTTGAAAATTCTTCGGTAGGTCTTATATGATATATCCTGCTGTCACCCATATGAGCGAATGTCACTCCTGCCTCGTCAATATACACCAATGCAAGAGTAGTACCTGCGGTCTTCTGGTTATTGCCACAAGCCTTGTCTAATTCTTCATATGCATAATCAAGCGCTTCCCTCACCTGAGTTTTGGTGAGTTGGTTCACGTTATTTTGTATCCACGTACCAAATGCGTGAATAACGGTCTGGCTTGCGACATCTCCTTTCTCATGTCCACCCATCCCATCGCACACAATAAACAATCTGTCTTCAGCGCTCCCATTTACGGGCCACAGAGAATCTTCCTGATTAGGACGATGCCCTACTTCATGTATGGATAATGGAGGGAATAATTCTACTACCATATTTTATCACATAACGACCTTTATATTTGTCTTTCCCATAGTGATGATATTTCCGTCGGCAAGTCTTATCACATCATCTTCCAGTAGTTGCTGCCCGTTAACAGCTGTTACATTTTTGTTTTTGTAATTATTTAGGACAACCTTCTTGCTATTATCTGGCAACGTTGACACATTTATTATACAATGGTGGCGACTCATGTACATATCGTCAACATCAATCTGTATATCAGCTTGCGACGACTGAGCACTGCGTCCTACGATGTTACGTCCTTCTGATAGTTTATAGCTCTTACCATTAAATGTCAACCTGACGTCTTTCTCCTGTTTTGGGGGAGCACTAAACAACTGGGTTTCGCATGAGGCTTTCTCACTTGTTTGCCGAGGTTTTGCGCAAAATGTAGGAGCCTCTATCGGAGCTGGATTTGGAGAAAACTTTACAAGCAGCTCCGTCCTGCATCTGGGACATAGAAATCTCCTTTCGAGTTGTTCATTAACCTGTTTGACATCAAGAACAACCTTACATTTGGGGCATTCTATTCTTTTTACTTGCATACCCTAATATTTTACCAACATATTATAGGAGTGTTGGGATCAAAGTTTCCCCACATTACAGGATGTTGTTTTCCATCGACAGCCTCTATTACGCCATCATGAACGAAATCGTATATCTCTTTGGCTGTAATAATCTTATCTTTGTCAACATCAGCGCCTCCGCGTAATCCACGCTCAAGATACAAGGTGAACAGTCCATTGGAGAATGCAGTTTCCTTCGACACCTCATTGGTACGGGATGACAAAAAGAAGACGATGTTCTGAGGATTGATTTTTCCGGCCCTCTCCTTACCTGTACGCATCTTGCCAGAGAAGCAGGCATCAGCAATGACGAACTTGTTTGTTGCTTCACACTCTTTCATTGCATCGAATATCCTTTGATATTGCAATTGACCATCATAGAAACATAGTGCTCCTGGTGCTCCATGACCACTGAAGAAGAATATCACTGTATCATCCTTCTTTGCCTTTGCATACGCTTTACCCACATTCTCCATTACCCCGTCAATAGTAGCATTTTTGTCGAGCATCAATACTACCTCTGACGTTTTTGTAGATGAGTAAATCTGGGCAATAGTCCTTGCATCATTAGCGCTTTTCTGCAAATCCATATTATTACCAGGATAGTCAGCAACTCCCACGCTGACCAAGTAAATCTTGGACAGCATGGGCATCGCATTGGCTATTACAAAGAGAAAAAATAAAAATGCTCTTTTTATCATACGTTTTTAAACAATTGCGTCATTCATATAGTCAGGCATATCCTCTGCTACTTCAGGGTTATCGAGGAAAGAATCATCTCCACTTGCAGCCAAATCATCGGTATTATCGTAAGTAGAACTATCACCATTACTTGCGTAATCAGCATTTTCGCCTTCAACCGCATTGCCGTTAGGATCGGATGCCAATTCAGCATAAGTTCCGGAATTTCCTTCATTATCAATAATCATATCCTGAGCACTCAATTCTCTATTGTCATCCATATCGACTATAGTGATGTCCTGCTCACCATCGCCATCTATATCCACTTGTGCAGCGACATGTCCATCTACTTCTGATACGCCGACGATGGCAACATTATCATCACCTTCAACACCTTCGATTCCAGCCTCTCCGTTTCCTTCACCACCTGCTACAAGTACTTCTGGTTCCATTCCACTAACACGTGGCTCTGGATTTTCATCCGTAGGCAGTTGATCCACCTCTGAAGCTGGAGTTTCCACTCCAGCGTTTGTTACTGCTTCATTCTGTTTTTCAGGCGCCATCGCATCCCACTCATCTTGTGTGTGTGTGCTATATACACCTCCATGCCACATAAAAATACCATCAGGACCTTGTGCAGAACGAGACGCCATGAATGCCTCCTCAAAAGACATCTCATCAAGAGGATTATTTGCTTCGGAGTTTGGGGCCACTACATTTTCACTCCCACTTTTTGCATTGTTTGCACTATTTGCTGCATCTGCAGTTTCATCGTTTTCTTCCGCAATGTTGACGAATGGTACTTTCTTCGCAAATACGTGGATGCCAGCTATTGCTCCTATTCCAAGAAGGATACCTGGAAAATCTCCGAAAACCACACCTTTCCACAACTTACCACTCTTATTTTTTGATACAGGATTTACATTGTTTCCTTTTACGCTATTTTCTTCCATAGTTGTTATTTTTTAGGTTAAACATTTAGTTTAGTGAATTAAAAATTTAATAATACACCATTATTGTATAGAATTAAGTTTTAAACTTTGCCTTGCAATGTCTGCATCCTCCATTCTGTATAAGGATATCATATGGTTCATTTCCCATAAAGCGGCCACATTTAGGACACACATATTGTTTCCTGAACTCCTTGGAGAGAGCAGCCAGTTTCACATTTACAGAGGAATCTGATTTAAATCCACGAAGAAAGAATATTACTGCTATGAGAATAGAGGCACCTGTGAGTACAAAACGGAGGTTACCCATATCTACGAACAGAAATAAAATACCACATGATGATAATATTCCTGATAATCTTTGAATATTCTGTATCTTTCGGTCATTTTCTTTAATCTTAAGTTGAGATGACTCATATTCCTCCCATACTTTTTGCAGATGTGATACATCTATTGTTTCGACTTTGGGTCCCCTTATAGTCTCCCATGAGATAAGGAAATGTGAATTTCCCAGTTCCACTTTGTCAGCCTCTGAAACGACCTTGCGTTCTACAGCAACCCCGTTAACGTAGGTAACATTATTATCATTGAGATTCTTTAGTTCCCATTTGTCATCACCTAATTGATGAAACGACACATGCTGGCGACTTACATCCATCGGAACGCTATTCGCATTTCCGACGGTCTGTATTTTTCCATCTCTGTTAACACTCAATTTCCGAGTTTGTTGTTCTCTGCCTATTGTGATATCCATCGCATATTTCTCTATTGCTTGATAATTACATCCAAGAGCTATGGTTACGAACCTTTGGTTTACTTTGAGCATACGCTGCAGCTACATCTCTACATGCCTTAACGCGTGCTTTTTGGGCATTCTGTACAGCCTTTTTGCGAGATGCAGATGCTTGTTTCGTATTCTGTGTAGTCTGCACATTTGAAGTATTCGTGTGGCTCGGAGTACTTTGAACATGCTGAACTACGACAACCTGTGGCTTTTCGTTACGGTTTTCGATTTTCTTCATCAATGCCTTAGCTTGAGGATAGCACTCAGCACTTGTATTTATCTGTCCTAACAACTCCAAAGCCTCCTTTGCTGTCTCACCAGGATTTGGATCTGCAGACCAGAGAGCCTGAGCTTGTGAAAGCAGTTGCTTCGCATCATGATTAAGGTTCGCTTTATAGATAGTTTCCATCAAATCCAAAGCTTCCGAATAGCATGCCGACTCTTCTGGTATGTATGCCAACTCATAGAGAGCCTCCTCCCAACTCTGTTTTGCCATAAGAGTCTTTGCTTTTTTTATTATAGCAGGACCATTCTTGTCATAATACTCCTTAATACGTTCTGTCGCTACAGAGACAATCTTTTTCAGTTCAGCATTGGGTCTTAAGTTCCTAAGTGCAGATGTCATAGCTTGTGCTTCTGTATTGCCAACGCCCGTTACCTCCACAGAAGTCGAACCGTAACAGGTGTTTGTCAATTCATCTCCAACAGCATAGGTAACATCCAGGCGTTGTATGAGTTTTGTACCAGTTACCTCACTGTCAAGAGCAGAGATTTTACATGCCAACACGAACCTGCTGCCATCGGCACTCTGCTGTCCCAGACTTGAAATAACATTACGTAACTTATTTTCTGCAATCAAGACATTGTTGGATGTCAATCCATCAATTGCAGACTCCACACAGGGGGACAACATAATCTGAGCATGCATTGGCATGCAAGCCAATGCTGTCAGAATTACTATTAGAATATTTTTTTTCATAATGTTGCAACAATTTATTTACCCACTAAGAAGTTGACACGCCCCAGAGTATTGCCCTGTCCTTTGACAATCTTAATACCGGTCTCTTCACGAAAGGCCTTACGAATTCCATTGGCCCACCCTTCTGCATCCAAAGGTTCATTGTCTTCACCGAAGAAAGGTATGCGTACGACCTTGAACTCACACATATTTTTTGTCTGTCTTCCTTTTGTGCAAGCCTTGTTAACAGCATGTTTACGCATCCACTGTAACAGGAAGTCATTATATGTATCCCCATCTTCATTTATCTCACCGCGTAAAAAGTCTATACCAGAACCTGCTGCAGCACGGAAAACAACAGTAATTTTACGTCCATTATTTCGCAAATCATGGAAATAATCTATTATCTGCTGACAAAATTCCTCGCTTTTGCCGGCTACGACTTTGCGAAGAGCTAAATCCAATGGATCCATAGTACCCTCCAGAGTACCCTCACATGAAGCAATTTGATCATTTATATAAGCATCTACGGCCTTCATTCTAAATGATATATTTTTACGAGGTCCGAAAGGTTGAACGCTATAGTCTAAGTCTACCCTGATATCAGGATTTGCCTGCTGTATCAAATCATCCATACTACCTTTTTCTATTTCATCTCCGTCTGCAGCATTAGCCATTTCCTCAGCATGTTCGCGCTGCATATCTCTTAAAAGATTCTGCAGGTCTTCATGCCTAAACTGGCGAGATGCAAAGACCTTCTGGACAGCCTGTATAGCAGTACCGATTTCTCTATTTTGCACAAAAGCATCAGCATATTGTGGCATATATTTTACCTCACCATCCCTATTGACAGTTTTCATGAATCCATGGTCATTCATCCATGAATCATCAGGGAATACGATAATAGAAGGCATATCAGCCTGCTGTGCAAAAGTTCCAATGCTTAATGTACAAAAGATAATAATTAAATAAATATATTTTTTCATAAAACTACTTTATTTACTAAAAATAGACCGTGCGCTCTTGATAACCCCGGCATCTTCCATCCTTTTTCGCAGAGCACCGAGATTAACCTGCACAAGCATTCCGACTTTGTATATCTTACTTGAAATCTTCATCACGTCACCAGCTTGTATTCCTCCTCTATTAGTCAACTGAATATACTTCATGTATTCTCCAGAGTTAAAAAACTCGTCGAAAAACTTCTTGTCAGTTTCATATCCTCCAGGGACCAAAGCATTAACATTTCCCTGAGTTCCACTATCTGGTGCTACAAGCCCTTTAAAAAGTATTCCATGTATAGCATTGCGCATACATACGTCCTTTGTCAGCAGATTCTTTTCCTTACCATAACTCCATACTTTGAATACCACATGTCCGGAAGTAGCAGATGGAAAAGACGTTGATGTTTCCAATTCATATTCATATGATTGGTTGTCATTTTTCTTGGCATCAACACAGATTACCGCCAGTGCCAGGAAAAATATTAATAAATATATCCTTTTCATTATAAACAAATTATAATTAAACTTAAGTGTTTTGGAAGTCTAATCATACGGATTACTTAGACAGTCTAATCATACAACCATCACCTATCTTCTTTCCAGGTTTTTCTTTAAAGGCAGTATAGCCGGTAGATGAAGCATTATTAGCATCCTTATCTGTCTTATCTTCTGCTGCATCTTCAAATACTTCTCCTGCTCCCGAACGGTTGTCCCAAACAGCACCCTTATCGACCTTAATACTTCCGACATTTTTCCAATCTGCTGATTTTGTTTTCTCATCTACTGTTAACTCAAACACATCAAATTTATCACCACTTTTTACGCCTTCCTTAAGTCCTATGTAAGAACCAAGTTTACCATCAATTACATGCAGAGTTGACATTGGACGGAAATTCTCGTAATCACGTTGCAGAGCAGCAATGGCAGCATCAGTACCACGTACTGTAGCACGTGAAATAAGCTTTTCCTCTGTTGCAGATTTCTTTAGAGATAAAGTTGCTGGAGCATACTTAGAAGATTTTCCAACATACTTCAACTTGAAGTCTGGATCTTCCATGAATCCCGTTGGATCATTCCAATATTTATCATAGAACTTTTTGTACAACGATTCATTCCAATCTATTTGGAACAGATATGCATTAGCACGAACGAAATATCCTTTAATCTTTGACGCAATAGCCTTCAAACCTAATTTAGCAGCCGTCTGTGCCAAAGCAGGCATCATGCTGATACCATATTCAGCTGCAGCAGTTGCTACTGCTACATATTCTTTTGCGTCTGCATAACCATATCTAACCACACAAAGATACGAATTTGTCAACAATTTATTCTCACTTCCTGACGCAAGTTGAGTCAAGTTCTCTGTCTTTCTGGCATTATCAAGAGCTTCTGTGCTGGCACCTTTGAGGCCCAGTTCAACGATAACGCTTAGTTGGTCGTCCCAATTACATTCACCCTCAGGAGTTCCTTGCTTATTGTGCCATTTTGCGACAAGCTTATTTGCAATACGGTTTTCCTCAAAATACTTCATAAGTTTCGCAACGTATTCTTCATCCTCTGATGCTTTCTTGAAGCCTTGCTGCACGAGAAGCTGATTTATATAGTTTTGTAATGCATTATCTCGCTCGTACTGTTTCTTTTCGGCATCTGTTACTTCAGGCAGCTTGCTGAAATCGATATGCCTCATGCCAAGAGAGAAGTCATTGTAACGCTCATAGTTATTCGCAAAATTAATCGTGTCGAATGTAGCATTCATATTTTGGAATGCAGTATTATATTCCTCGTTAGTATTTGCTTCATCTAACTTAATCATATAAAGCGAGTTGCGGATGTAATACTTATCAGGATCTTCTTCTGACATAACATTTACTGAAAACGCAACCATTAACATACAAATACAAAATAACTTTTTCATAATTCTTTCTTTTTTTAGTTTATTCATTACGTTATTATTCTATTATATACATATTACTCCTTATTTTTGAATAATTAAGAATGGAGAGGCTTTCCAGAAAGCTTCTTTATCTGTAATAGTAAGAGTTGTTGTTCCATCTTCATTCTTTGTCAGAGTATAGCTTGAAACTGGCTTTTCTGTTATGATCTTTGCTTTTTTGGAATCTATAATGATTTTATCCAAGCCACGCATATCTCGCTTTGTAAAATGGCTTTTATCGATATTTGCATAATCAGCCTTCTTCTTCGTAAAGAGGCCACCACCTTTTGTCAATCCCTTTTCTTTCAATTCATCTTTAGTACCAACAATATAATATACTGTGTTAAGCTGTTGGTCTTGTTCGAAGTTTTGATCCTTTAAATAATCTGCTTCCTTTTCCTTTTCATTCAGATTATAGCGCAGAGAAGAAATGCTGGCATCTTTCTTCTCCATAAGTTCCACCATTTCCGCAATCTGCTTAGACTTTGTATCTAATTCCCCTTGAAGAAAGGCTACCATCTTTTTCAGATTCGCTATTGTATTTTTTTGTGATTTGTTTTCAATATTAAGTTTGTCAATTTCAGCCTGCTTTGATGCAAGTAACTCTTGGAAGGCCTTTAACTTGGCAATAACTTGATTTTTAGGAGTACCTTCTTGCATATTGAAAATCATCTTCTCCTGTATTTGGATTGAATCCATCGCAGCAGACATAGCATTGATGATTTCCACCATATTGTCCACTTCTTCTTGTTCCAACTTTTCAACTACAGCAGTTGAATCATTCTCTCCTTGAGACGCATCAGTCTTCTGGTTACTACAAGCAGTAAACAGCATCGCTACAATAACCAACGATAATAATGTAACTTTTTTCATAATAAAAACGGTAATAATAATTAGATATTTAGATTTTGCTTTGTGATTTAGCTTCAGTTCGATGCAAAAATACGTAATTAATATTTATTGGGAAAGATTTTATACATATTCTTGTAGGAAATACCCCGTTTCTTGTACAAAATTAAATTTTAGTTTGCATAACAAGATCTTTTACAGTCTTTAATGCTTCTTTCGAGACTGGTATCTGAAAGAGGAAATGATCACAGTCTGACAACATAAGTTTCTGTTTTTGGATATCTACCTGATAAATATAGTTCATATTTACTATAAACCTTTTGCCAATTCGCATAAAATGCTTTGCTTTATTTCCCAGTTGGGTAGCCATAGCCTTTTCTGTATTGGCAAGGTTCAAGGTAACGCAGACTTTGTGTTTATTTGCAGTGACAATATGGGTATAATTACCATCACCTTCGAAATATACAATTTTATCTATGTCTACACGAATTAATGTGTCACGAGAATTAAAATAGATTCTTTGTTTAGCCATTTTACTAAGAAGAATTCTACGAATTCACTTAACTTCACATATCTCGCAGCAGCCCAAACAGAGACAATTATTTTCAATTAATAGATTTAGGCATCTATATAAAAAAGCGGGGCAACTGTACCTGTTACTCATCCCGCAGACCTCGGCTCTCGCATTGCCCTTTATCGTAGAACGAGCAACGCAGAAGCCCACGCCGATGTGTATAAACACCATGTAATCTTTTAAACATGGTTAAACATATATACATCACAATAGGCATCTATCGTTGCATTCTTCCTGACGGTAAATGAATTTGCGAGATTCGGTCTGCCAAGAAAATAGCATTAGATAAACGCTTTTCCAATAAAATGCACCTACACCTCATTTTTGCTGCACCAGCATGTAAATGAATAAGGTAGGCGGGTACAAAGGTAAAAAAAAAATCCAATAACTACAAAAATTACTCTATTTTTTTTATTTTTGATAACTTAATCAAAATTTTTCGTAT
>OCTX012090040.1_pt1 | contig 11471 bp, 18 predicted proteins | sample 1539691 | NCBI WGS metagenome assembly OCTX01 (sample SAMN02144231, study PRJEB22623) | gut metagenome | biome: sheep rumen | host: Ovis aries | place: New Zealand | reverse complement strand
ATTTTTTATATTCAGTATTAATCATATATTAATTACCACCTTACCACCTGATGGAATAGCCACAACCTTTGCTACATCTCTTAGTGCGTTTTCAACGATTTTAAAGTTTAAAGCTTCGAGTGGTCCACGTGGTGTTCTTTTTGAACCATCATCATTAAAACCTAGTGCAAGTGAGCCGTAGTCAATGCCATCAGATATACTTATAACCCAACCATCGGCTGTTTTTCTTGATGTATAGCCAGCTATCATTGCACCTTTTGAATAAATATGCACGCCTCCAGGTCTTGGAAGTTGTGCGGCTAATTGCCAATGAAGTAATGTATAGAATCTGTCAATAGCAGTTTGAATTGTATCTTGTTCCATACGCTACCCCTTTAATTCTAGGATTGTTTTTTGCTTTGGTCTTAATGATTTATCTTTTCCTCTGTTATCATCGTTGATGGTTACTTTTGCTATTCGCCATCTTGAATTATCTTTTAAATTAACTATTACATCACCTGGATTGCAATTGATTGGAATAGGTGATTCAATAGTTAAGTGTTTTATTGTTCTTAAAGATGTATTTCCATCTTGTACTTCTTCTTCGTAATAATCTACTAAATCGCAAGCCCTAAATTCTTTACTTGGTTCAGTTTCATATTCTTCAAATTTAGAATTTTTTACTCTTTTGAATAAGTAGTAAAAATCAGTATATTTTCTATTTGTTCCTGCATATTTGAATAATGACATAATTAGTACCTCATTAAATTAGCAAGACCACACATTTTTAAATTCATTAATGCTGATGGAGCAATTCCTCGTTTCTCTAAAGTCGCAATATCAATAGTAGTATTGTTGTCTTGGTTTATTCCTGATATGTTTCTTAAGTCGCCATTTTCAAGAATATAGTCTATTTGCTCACAAACTGCCTTTTTAAAGCGTTCTTTTTGATATGGTGATAAATCTTCCCTATCACCTTTAAAAGAGTAATTTAAGTTAACATAATTGATTAACCACTCTTCCACATCATTAATGGCTTGTTCTGCAGTTTTAGCATTTGATTCATTTGTTTGTGTTGATACTAATTCTACATTTAAGTCGATGCCTTTTAATCGCATCAAGTCTTCATTTGTTGTTATGTTATTGTATGTATATTCTATAGACATAATAACCCCCTTATAACAAATAAAAGGGTAGACATTTGCCTACCCTCTTATTCAATTATTCATTTGATTAAGCGTTAAGCAGCTTTTAAAACAATACTAACAGTTGTATTTGAAGTTGTAACGCTCTTCTTACCATATACAGTTTCTTTGCCACTCTTTTCTACTGAGTATAAGTAGTTTGATGAACCTAATGACTTGAATACAGCTTGACCACTTGCATTAGTCTTTAATACTTGACTACCAAATGTAACTACTGCATCTTTAATTGGTGCAGGTGTTGCTGCATCATCTGTAACTGTAAATGTTACATTATAAGTAGTTGGTGCTGATGGTTGAACTATTGCTAATGGGAAGCGTGTAGCTTCGTCACTATTAACTGCATTAATTGGATTAGGTAATTCCCAGCCCATTCTTAATGTAACACGTAATGCTACCATATCTTGTTGCATTAAGTTGTAGATAATTGCGCCTGTGTTATCAGTAACAACGCCACTATCAAAAAGTTTAAATTCAATATCTTGTCTCATTGCATATACTGCTTGAGAAAAATCACCAACGATCATATCAAATGCATCATCCCATGCACCATTCTTTACGTATTTCTTAGTTAATGCAGTAATTTCATCAGATTGTAAAGGTTGACCTGTTGTGTCTCTTAAACCTGTTCTAAATTTGCCTTTTAATTTAGGACCACCTAAGATTGCTGTTACATCAAAACCATCTTGCTCTACTTTGCTCATAGCGTCAGAGATTTCTTCAAATAATGTCCCATTTGCATGTGTGATAACATTACCAGCATTTGTAATAGATGGAATTAAACCCTCTCTAAATGATTGTGGTTTATCCTTACCTAGAATAATTGCTTCATCAATTTTCTTATAAAAAGCTTCAATAATTTTAGGCTTGATTTCTGACCAAATGTCATATTCACTATCTGCTAGAACTGCTTCTGCAATTGGTACAACTACTGCTACTTCTTCAGCAGTTATAAATTTATTTTTCCAAGCTGCTTGAGTAGTTTGTTTTAAACCCTCATCACCTGATACCCAGTATGCTTCAGGTAATGCTGCTAAAATTGGAAGTTTAGCTTGCTTTCCTGTCATGTTAGGTAATTTTGTCATTAAAGGTAGAATTTGTGAATTTTCACTAATTCCTTGTATAATTTCACGTACTAAAGTTTGATCAGCTTCAATTACGTTACTTCTTGAAATTTTATCTGAATATCCCATGTTTTTTATCCTCTTTCTTTCTATATTTTTTTTATTCTTCAGATTTGACTAAAGAACCACGAATCATATCATTCATTTTTGTTGCTTCGTCTTCTTGTTCTTTGCCTTTGTTTGCATCCAAGCCTTGAAAAAAAGTTGATCTCTTTTCCTTTTTTGCCTCAGTATGAGTTACAAAACTTGGATGTGCCTTAATGTAATCGTCTAAGTCTTTATCAAAGTCCTTAGAGTCTTTTAATTTGCTTTCGATTAAAGTCAAGACATCTTCATCGTCAATATTTAAATTCTTAGCTTTATATTTTGCCTTACGATCGTTTAAGGCTGCTTTGCCTTTTTCTGCATTTAATTCATCAACGATTTTTTGATGATCTTCAGGCTTTACAAAATCTTTGTATTTGGCCTCTGCTTCATCTTTAGCAGCTTTAGATGCTTCTTCAACCGCTGTTTTCTTTTCATCATTAAAGGCATTTAGTAATGTATTCACTAACAACTTACTATTTGAAGTGTCTACACCGCCCTCTGATAAAATTTGATTAATTTGTTCTCTTGTCATAATTTCCTTTCGTTTTACGTGGTTATTTTCTTCTTGCTTCCACTAGCCAATAGTTTGTTTTTGACAATATCCAATATTTAACGTTACATGGAATTAACTAATTGCATTTTTTTAACGCTGTTATGTTCAGCAATAAAAAAGGACTATTAAAGCCCTTTTAATAACTATTCTTCTTCATCAGGTTGATTTTCTATCATTGCTATAACGTAGTCGTTTCTTTGTATTTCCATAAAATCAAGAAAATACTCTCTTAATGCTTGCCTTGTTTCATCATCTTCAACTACTTTTCTTAAATGATATTCTTGGTCTGTATCAAGTTGTGATGTGTCAATGCATTCGAGATTGTCGAGTGCGTTTCTTACTTGCTCTACCGCGAAGTCATATTCTTCAATTCTTGCTTTGTTTTCCTTTGTTAGGTTGCCCTCGTAGTATGCTCCGCTATTTTCATCTCGTGTATTTGGTAGATAGCTCATTTTGTCCCCCTTTCTATGCTTCACCTATTGCGGCTATTATTAGCCCTAAAATAAGTATTATTCCCATTTTTTTCACCTACTTTTTAACATTAAGTGTTATTCTATTTCCTAATTGTTCCCTGTCATACTGCCTTACAAGGTTGGAATTGTTATTTATTAATTCTCTTTGCTTAGCTTGTATGTCACGAACTCTTGCTTCACCTCTTAGGATGCTACTTTTAATCTTGTCATTGTTAGGATCAAGTGCTAGCATCTTCTCGTTGTGTTCGATTTCTTTCTTCTCGGCTCTTATTTGGCGTTCATTTGCTCTTTGTTGTTGTAGTGCCTTGTATTTCTCGGGTTTGTATTTTCCGTTAAAATTTAGGCCCCTATCATCCCTTAGGTTTGATACTTCCTTTTGAGTTTTAGCACCTATAACTGAGTCAATGTCGATGTATTGAAAATAATGGCGACAATTTGGTCTTGTTGTGTAGTAATATGGCGCACCCGTTGCCTCTTGCACTGTCATTATTTTATTTGCTTCGATATAATCCCTTATTTCATCTACTCTATCTTTTGGAGCTAATGATTCCCACTTTTCATCGCAGAAGATTTTTCCATTCAAATCGACATGATCCTTTGCGCAGTCCCCAAAATAAGCCGAGATGTAAAAGACTACACCACTTTCTTGACCTGTACTTATCATATTCGAGCCGATATCTTGTTGAATGTCTGTTCTTGCTTTCATTTCATAGTATGTGTCAAACTCGTAGTGTTTACCATCTTTGTAAACAACACCAATGTCAAGACCTGCATCCATGTGCTTTGATAATGCTTCTTGTAATTCCAATGTCTTATTAACTCTCAATGTCTGCACTGTTTGTTGTACTATTTTTTGAAATGTCCTTGTTGCATCATCCTGGAGGAATAACAAGCCTTTATTGATTTGTCTAGATATTGCTACTTGTTGGCTTGGCTTTAAATTAACGCTAGCATCGTTTTTAAGGTCCTTTTTTATCTCTTTTGCTGTCTTTTGGATTAATTCCTTTGACTGCTTTTTAAAGTTTCTTATTTCGTTGTTTTTCTTGATTTGCCATCTTCTTGCATCTTCAGTATCTTTTATCAAGGATGCTTCAATAGTGGCTTCAAGTTCTTGCGACACATCGTTTAATTTATCGCCTATCTTTTGTGACAACTTAATGCCGTTATCTTTTACCTGGATGTGTTCGAGCTTCTTTTCTTTCTTCTTTGACATTATTCATCATCCTCTTGGTCCTTTTCTTCTTCTGCTGGTTCATCGCTTTCATCTTCAAAACCAGTATTTTGGTTTGTTGGTTCTTTAGGTTGTGAATACTGCTCTTTTATCATTTGGATTAATTCGTTTTTATATTTGTAGTTCTCACCATATGCGATATCTACAAATGCTTCAGGTGTCATTACACCAGATTGTAAAGCCAATGTATACTTATCAATTAGCATTCCGTTGTCTTGCAAATATTTTTTTGCTTCTTCAAGGCTTTCACCATACCAATGACTCCTATATTCGGCAATTGACATAATGCCTGCATTAACTTCAGACATTTCTTGTTTTTTCTTTGAGTCAGTATCTTCAAGTATATTGTCATCATATACTACTGTTAAATCTGACTCAGGATCAAATGTCAAAGTATTTTCAATACACTCATTATAAATGTATTTAATTGCTGCAGCCATTTTCTTAAAGTTCATTGTTGCAAAGTTCTCAGCTTTTATAACATTAGTATATGCATCTTTTTCACTCGCAATAATTCCTGTAGCAGTTTGAATTGGTCTACCTGACGCGCTATCAAATTTAAATCTAGCATCGCCTAGTCCTGCTTGCTTACCTATCATATTTGCAACAACTACAAGAGCCGCTTTGTATGCCTCAATTCTTAAAGCACCATTAAATTCATTTATTTGAGCTACATTTTCTAGTCCTTTAGGAAGTAAAATATCATCTTCTTCAAGTGGTGTTGTTACGTGATTACCATCTTCGTCAATGTAATCTAGGTCGGCTGAGATAAATCTTTTTTTACGTCCATTTTTAAATTCAGTATATAGTCCATCAAAAATAGTATCAAAAGTAATCAACCAATCAAACGAGTTTGCATAGCACGATGTTCCTAGTTCATTATCTATATCCTGATTGTCTACAATGTTAGGATGCCATACTTGAAATAGTGGATCGGTTGATTTTGTGCGCCAAGTTTTAGCAGATTGATAATCAAAGTTTGCATTTCCAGTTCTGTTTGTTGCTTCAACCTCACTAACAATATAATTGTTTTCATCATCTAATACATGGATTTGCAAGTATATTTTTTGAGTAGTGACTCTTACGAACGCACATTCTGTAACTTCTCCATCATCAACAGTTATAGGATATACTCTATTTCCATTTATGAAATAAATTTTAATTGAGTTGGAATTAGATTTTACTAATTCACCAGTTTCATTATTAACAATAAAATCCTTAGGCATTTGAACCATTGCACCAATACCTAAAGCCATAAACTTTTCAACAAATCTATTCCATTTACCATAAAAGTTATTTTTTTTAAGTAAATTTGTAAAAATTTTATGGTCTTTTTCTTTGCTTATATTAATCTCTGTATCTTCGTTTGCATAATTTGAAGCCCAAGCCTCACACACTACTTTTGCAAATCCTGACTCTTTTATTCTTACTTTTGTCTTTTTATTGTTTCGAATCACTTTTTTATAATGTGAATCAGTATGACCACTATACCATGCCATAAATTTGTTTATGTTTTTGTTTTGGCCCTCAATTTGAATATCAGGTCTATCTATGCTTAAATTTTTATAAAGAACATCCATAAACTCTTTTATGCTATTTTCATAACCATTTGCCATTCTTTATAACCTCCTACCCTGTCCATATTCCATAATTTTTAATAATTTATCGGCGTATACTTCTATTGTGTATTCTGTTGAATCGACACTATCTATGTCGGTTGAACCATCATCTAGTCTTTCATCCTGATGGCCGTCTTTAGAATTGTATACACATGTTGCCATTGCATTATATGAAGCCATAGCCCATTCCATCCAATATAAACGATGTTGAGCTACGAGTCTTGTAATAAGTTTAATTCTGTCATTAATTTTGCTTTTAATTGCATTCTTAATTACAGCTCCTAAAACCTTACGTTTAGATAAATTAACAAAGCCATTTATTAGCGTTTGCTCTGCACTATCACATCGAACTTCAACACCACTAACACTATATTTTGATTTGACCATTCGTATAAATGCTTCAAATCTATCATTCAATTCTTGTGGATCAACTCCTGCAGCATCTATCTTTTTAGCTTCAAGTACAACAATATATTGCAGGTTTGGTCCATACCCTGTTGCAGTAAACGAATGTCTACTGCCGTTGCCACCAAAGTCAACACCACAGATAATAAATTGTATTTGTGGTATTTTTGTTAAAATTAATTCATTCTTGCCATTTGCTATTATCGGATAACATAATCCCTCTGCTTTCTTCCAAAGCCCTAGAATGTATCTATCGTAATATACAGTGCCCGCGTATTCATCACAAAGACCTTGAACATATTTCTTTGACAAGAACGGATTATCAAATATCGTATATTCTTGTAAATAAATGTCGATGTTTGAATGAATAAATTTATAGAAGAAATGTGTGTCACTTTCAGGGTTGCATGCACCATCAAAGCAAGAATACTCTAAACTCATTCTTGACTTTAACAATGCGAACGCTTCTTCATTCCATTCGGCGACCTCATCACCATAAGCGTATTTGAACTTACTACCTCTTAAACGAGATATTGCTGTCTTATTCATCATTCCGCATAAGTACACTATTTGATTTAAGATTTTTACATAAGTGTTTCCTGCTGCATCTTTATGAATTTGACTTACTGCTCTTGGTAGATTCTTGGCTCTGAAATACTCTCTCATTGGGATGAGTACATTTCTTTCTATTGTTCCAAGTGATACGCCTAAGATTGTAACTAATCCAGGCATATTGTGTCTTACTGCTATTCTAAACGGGATGACCTCTTGAAAGTCAACTGTTGTTTTTCCGCATTGAGTAGCACCTGACTTGATGTTCCATCTATGATCTTCTTTAGGGTTTAAGTGTAATGACTCTTTAATGTATTGTAATTGCTTTTGGCTATATTCAATTACTTCCATCATCTTCACTCATTTCTTCTTGTTCTTCTATTTGTTCTTCATCAACTTGTTTCTTTTGCTTGACTACGAACTCAATAGCAATGTTAGATAAATCTTCTTCAGTCTGCATCGACTGCTCTCTCAATTTTATTTCTCTTAAATCCATTAAGCTCTTGGCTGCTTTCATTTTCGTATCAGCCGTTACTTCTAATCCAAATCTATCAGGGATGACACCTAAAAGCATTGCAGTTAAATAACTTTCTAATTGCTCTGTTGTTATTGGTTCTATTTTTGCTAAATCTTTTAAGTACGCTTTAGGTACTTTAGGAAGCTTGCGGATATTTGTTCCAGTATAATGCTTAGACAAGATTTCTTTATCTTGTTTTATTTTTTCTTTTTGTTGCGATTTTTCTTTTTTGCCTGTTTTTTTGGGCTTCTTATCCGCGACCTTGCTCATAACTGCCTACCCCCTTTCTTTAAGAAAAGGATTCAAGTTCACTTAATAGATAATTTAAAATATCGAGTGGCCTACCATAGACCTCATCATCCTTAACCCTTTGTCTTTTTTTATTTATGTTTTCTTTGTGGTACTTAACAAGTTCAAATCTGCAGCTTAGAGTATGATCTCTTTGGTTGTAGTAATCTATTGTTATTAAATCGTATTTGTACTTAGATTGTTTTACTTGAACTGCTAGTAATACATCTTTAATGTCTTTTATTAATCCCAAGTTTTATTACACCACCTATTCCCTATCTTCTCTATGTTTCTTCCCCTTTCCCTTAAAAATGGCAAAGAAAAAAGCAACCATTTTTTTATAAATAGTTGCTTCTTGCGAATGAAAAACTTTCATTATTGGGGGAATGTATGGATATAACTTGTCTTGTTATTTTCCACATTAACATTTTAACATAATTAAATACTTGCAAAACTATGCAATTTTATTTTTTTCTTTATTTTCAGTTTTTAATTATTTTTGTTAACTCTCTTATTCCTCGCCATCTGGCGTTGTCTATTGTGTTAACTGCGTAAAATAAGGCTTTTGATATTTCGATGTTTGACATGCAGTCGATGTAAGTCATTTTTAAAATTATTTGATACTCTTCTTTAGAAATTAACCCTATAAAGTCTGATATAAGGTTGTTGTTATCTTCTAGGGATTTTTCAATTTCCAATGTTTTTAATACAAGGGTTTGCAGCTCTTCTTTCATCGTGGCTCGCTTCATGTACTTTATTTCAGTCGTGTTAGCTTGCAAGCCTGTGTTTGGTCCTGTGAACTCTCTATCGTATGAATCACCAACTACGAATGATGCTTCTAAATCTTTTATATCTTCTTTTAAACGTTCTCTTTTAATTCTTAAATACTTTACTTGTAAATTACTACTCTTAATACTTTGTAATAACTCTTTTATATATTTTCTACTACTATTATGTAATTCTTCTTCTGTAATACTGAATTTCTTATACATGTATACTCTTACTCTTTCTATAAGTGTAGTATTATTGCTTTTATTTTTCATCATCGTTATCCTTGTCTTTCATATTCATTGCGCCTATTGCAAATAAAATTATAACAACATTCATAAAGCTACAAATTGTTCCGAATATCATAAAGTCGTGTTCGCTTTTAAAAAATAATGCTATTCCAAATCCTAGTAAAATTGATGATCCTATAATCATCCATAAACCTGTGAATTTACTTTTCATTCTTTCTTCCTTTCTTCTAGTACCTGTACTAACTTATTAAACATTGGATTATCATCTAGGTCATATAGTGCCACCTTTTCATCCTTAAACCTAATGAGGCTTTGTTCTTTATCTTTCCACTTTCCAAACTTGCCTTTAAAATGCTCAACCTCAAGATTGGATAGGATAAAATTTAATAACTTTATCTTTTCATCTTCCATTAGCTTTTTACCTCTACCTCTATTCTAAGAGTATATTGGATCAGTGCTTTTGCCATATCGTCATAATCATTAATTAACTCTTCTAGTGCTTTGATGTCTTTAATTTCGTATTTGTTTAGTAATGCTTTGAACTTGTCTAACTCTTCTATAGCTTGTTTTACTACTTCATAATCTTTTTTTTTGCCTGCCATCCATTACATATTCAAGTCTTAAGTCACCAGCCACATAGATTCTATCAAGTTCTTGTTCTGCTGGAATAAAATATTTTTTTGGCGTTCTGCATTTGATGTGCAACTTATGTTTTGACTTTTCATCACTTTCGTGTTCCAAAAGTGCTTTTTGTATATCAGTTAATTTCTTTTCAAAATTACTCATTTATCTCTTCCTCTAATACCTCTTTCGCTCTCTTTAAATCTATCATTCCTTTTGTCTGCATCCACGCAATTACATTCTCTTGGCTATACTCATCTGCGCCTTGTTCTTCACACCATTTTTTAAAACCCTTTACTAATTCTTTTCTATCTTTGAAAAGTAATGAATATGTTTCTTCACATTCTTCCTTTATTTCTTCACACTCCATTGTTTGCCCGTTTGATAGTTCGTATATTGGTGCATCCAATAATTCTTTTAGCATCTTTCTAACTTTGTTTTCTGTATTAACTGTATCACTTGCTACGGCATATTGTGTAATTGCCATCAATTCTTTTGTAAATTCGTTTGTCATTTTAAATTCTCCTTTTCAGTTTCAGTTAGTTGTTCCCATTCTTTATAAGCATTGTCTAAATTTTCTTTTATGTTTTCGCTAGGGTTAAATGTTTTATGATAAACAACTTCATAAGCACCTAATACATCGCCATCTTTAATAATGTCAATATCACCATCGTGAAATAGTCTTAACATATATTTAATCATTTCATCCACTCCCTAACTGTATTAAATTCTTCTTCTGTAAGTTGTAATCTATACCCCTTGTATCTACCATAATGTTCAACTTCCCAAGCATTGCGATTATATTCTTCTAGCGTTTTACTTTCTTTAATAGCAAGAATATCAACATTCTTTTTCTTAATAATTTTTAATACCTTTTCTTGCTCTTGTGTATTATATAAACTTAATAGTCTGGTAACATCTTCTTCAGTATGTCCATCCCATTCTTTACCACATTCTAATTCTTGACATTCAAATAAATCCCAATACTTCTTTTCATAGTGATAAGTATATGAGCCAAGAGGTGTATCAATACCGACAATAAACCATTCACCATTACTATCAAAGCAGTATTTTCCGTCACTGTGTTTAAACGATTTCCAAGATTTATCTTTGTTTAATCTAACTAATGAGGCAAATAAAATACATCTTTGATAATATAATTGATTAAATGTGTGATAGCCATCAGATAAATCACCTATTTTTAATAACTCGTCTTGCTTTTGCGCTTTTAGGATGTAGTTTTCAATGATTTTTAAGTCTTTAAAATCTTGTCTAAAATCATTATAAGCATCTATATCATCCCACATTCTTTTAATACACTCCATCGCATCGCTTGGCTCTGCACTCTTTATTGCTTGTAATTCTTGTATTGCTTGTTCAATAACATCAAGTGATTTATTTATATTTTTATCATTATTTAATTCAACTTGATTAAAACCTCTTAATGTTTTAATTTCTTCTAATGCTTCTAAACCTTTACTCATCTTCTACCTCTATTTCTTTGTCTAATAATTCTTTATTAAAAATATCTTTCCAAAATATAAGTTCTGAAATATACTTTAACATCATTTTATAAGCATAATATCTAGGTGGAAATTTCCTTAAATAATTCAAATTGGCAATTTCTTTTTTTAATGCTTTCTTTAATATTATCTGGTTCTCTTTACTAGGTTTACTAATTAAATCTTTAATTTTCTTTTTCATTGTTCTACCTCTTTACCTGGATTATAAACCCTATCATGTCACCTGCTGGTTGTAGGTCAAAGTCCTTGTTTATAATTGCTTTGATTTTATCTAAATC
>OCTX011977735.1_pt1 | contig 11473 bp, 9 predicted proteins | sample 1539691 | NCBI WGS metagenome assembly OCTX01 (sample SAMN02144231, study PRJEB22623) | gut metagenome | biome: sheep rumen | host: Ovis aries | place: New Zealand | reverse complement strand
CGCCGCATCCTCTACGATCACGGCCCCGTGCCTTTCGCAGATCTCCAGGATCTCGTCCATACGGGCGGGAACGCCGTAAAGGTGGGCCAGTACGACGACCCTGACATCCGGATAGAGGCAAAAGGCTTTCTCCAGGGCCTCCGGATCCATGTTCCAGGTCTTTTCCTCGGTGTCGATAAATACCGGCACTCCGTCCTCATATAAGACGGGATTGACGGAGGCGTCGAAGGTCATATCCGAGCAGAAGACCTTCTGTCCCCGGAGGGCCTGTCCCGGGGCCGCCCCGGGGCTGACTCTTTCTCCCGCCAGCTTCATGCACATATGCAGGGCCGCCGTGCCCGATGAAAGGGCCACTGCATAGCGGACCCCGCAGGTGCGGGCCGTCATCTCCTCCAGGGCCGTGATATTGGCCCCCACGGTGGATACCCAGTTGCTTTCAATGGCTTCCCTGACAAACTCCAGCTCCTCTCCGTGCATGGTGGGGCTGGAGAGCCATACTTTCTTTTCAAAGGGTCTGATCATAGTCTGTTTCCTCCGGCATCTTCTGAAGAGGGAGACCCCCGGAATTCCTCCATGGTCGCGGAAGATCCCGATGTAATGCCTTCTTTCTTTAGCACCTTCAAAGCTGTCTGAAAAATGATCTTCCAGTCGCCCAGGAAAGTGATGTTGTCTACGTACGCTGCGTCCCATTCAAACTTTTCTTCCCAGGAAATGCTGTTCCTGCCATGGACCTGGGCAAGGCCCGTAAAGCCCGGCCTTACCTCATGGCGCCTAGCCTGGCGGGCATTGTATAAAGGAAGATATTTGACCAGAAGGGGACGGGGCCCCACCACGGACATATCTCCCTTCCAGATATTGATAAGCTCCGGAAGCTCGTCCAGAGAAGTGGCCCTGAGCATTCTTCCAAAAGGGAGAAGGCGGTCCGCATCCGGCAGAAGGTCTCCCTTTTCGTCCCTTGCATCGGTCATGGTCCGGAACTTATAGAGCTTAAAGATCCTTCCGCCCATGCCCGGTCTTTCCTGGGTAAAAAGGACGGGGGAGCCAAGATGGACCCGCACCAGAAGGGCCGTAGCCGCCATCACAGGGCTCAGGACCAGAAGGGCCGCAGAAGCGCACAGAAAGTCCTGGGGCCTTTTGATATGCTTCTCGTAAAAGCCTCTCTGTCAGCCGTTCTTACTTTCCGCTTTTCCCTTCATCGCTGCTGTTCTTTTCTCCGTATCCTTCGTAGCTTCCATAATATCCATTCTTTTTGCTGTAGCCGTATCTCCCGTAGTAGCCGTACCGGCCGTAGCGGCCGTACTGATAGTAGCCATAGCCGTAGCCGCCGGAGAATACGGAGGATTCTATGCCGTTAAGGACCGTGCCCACCACACGGGTCCCGGTGCCTGCCATCATCTCCATGCCTTCCTGCAGGGAAGCCAGCTTGGCAAAGTCCTGCCGGACCACGTAGACGCAGGCGTCCGTATTCTTGGCAATGATGGAAGCGTCCGATACCACCGCGCTGGGAGGCGTATCCAGAATCACATAGTCCGCCATTCCCTTCATTTCCTCCATCATGGCCCGGAAGGCATCCGTATTGAGCAGCTCCGCAGGGCTCGAGATGCTGCCGTGACCGGGAAGGATGCGCAGCTTGGGATTCTTTTTATAGGGCACCAGGGCTTCCTTAAGAGGGACCTTCCCGGAGAGCACCTCGCTGATGCCTTCCGAAACCTCCTCCAGCCCCAGCTTGCCGGCGGCGGAAGGGTTTCGAAGATCCAGATCCGCCAGGATGACCCTTCTGTCCTTATGGGCCAGGGACAGGGCCAGGTTGGTCGCCACCGTACTTTTTCCTTCCGAAGGCAGGGCGCTGGTCACAAGAATGGTCTTAAGGCCCTGCTGCGACAGTTCCTTTTCCAGGCGGTTGCGGATGGAACGGAAGGATTCGATAAAGAAATAAGGGATGTTCTTTTCATCCACGGCGATCCGGTAAGTCTTCTTTCCGGACCTTTTTTTCATCTGCACGCTGGGAAGAGATCCCAGGGCCGGCACGTTGAACAGGACCTTCAGGTCCTTTTCGGACCGGACAGTCATGCGGGTAATGGCATAGAGGAAAAGCCATATGAGCACGAGACCCAGGGCCAGAAGGGCGCCGATGCCGGCATAAAGCCTGGCCCGCAGGGGATTGGAAGGGCTCTGAGGGACCCCGCTTTCGTCCATCAGCTTCAGTTCCACGTCTCCTATGACATAGGAGCTGACCTCCGGATAGTTGCGGATGACGCTCTGCAGGATATCATAGGCGAGCTGAGCCCTGTCCGCTTCCGCCTTCAGGGTGATCAGACTGGTCCCCTTTAAGACCTCCGCGCTGATCCTGCCGGAAACGCTGTCCGTTCCCAGATCTTCCGCCACCAGCTTGTTCATCAGATCCCCCGACAAAAGATAGGGGAATACGTTTCCCAGCTGGGAGGTGACCGCGGAATTGTACTGGTTCCTGTCATGCCCCGTGGAACTGACGCTGTTTACGATAAAGGTGGACTGGGCCGTATAGACCGGTCTGTAAAGGAGCCTGGCCCCGCCGTATGCGATGCTGCTGACCACAGAGATCAGAATAAAGATCTTCCACCAGTTTCTGATAAAGCATTTGAGCATGTCGTCCAGAACGATCTCGTAATCGATATGGTCATTTCTGGACTGCATGAAGCTCATGGTCTCATCTGTCATAATGTCCTCCGTAGCCGTAACCGTACCCATAGCTTCCGTTGCCGTAGGCGAACATGCCCACGCTGCCGAAGCGCCCGGAATAGGCATAGTTGAAGACGCAGCCCAGCACCCTGCTGTGCTCTGCGCCGGTCAGGGAATCGATGCCGTCGTTGATCTGTTTTGCCTCCACAAAGTGCTGGCGGACCACCAGCATGCTGGCATCCACCATGTCCGAAAGCTCTTCCGCATCCGCCACCAGCTGCATGGGAGAGGAGTCTACGATGACATAGTCATATCTGTCTCTTAACAGCAGCAGCAGATCCCTCATCCTGGTAGAGGAGAGCATTTCCATGGTCTGGGGCATGGCATTCTTATTGAGAATGCAGTCCAGTCCTGTGCCGGGGACGGTCTGAATGATGTTTTTTTCCTGATCGAAGTCCGTATTGTCCAGAAGATAATCGCTGAGGCCGGTAAACTCTGCCTCTTTCATGTTCAGGACCTTATAGAGGGCCGGCTTTCTGAAGTCAGCGTCGATCAGGATCACCCGGCTGCCTTCCTGGGCCATGGCCAGGGCCAGGTTGGAGGAGATGGTGGACTTTCCTTCGTTCTCCATCACGCTGGTGATCAGAAGAGACTTGGCATGCCGCTCGTTCATAAGGTTAGTGGTGCGGCTGGCCAGCTTGCGCAGGGTCTCCACGAAGCGGAAGCTGGTGGCCGGGTTGGTGATCAGGATGGACTTTTTATCCTTTCTCAGCCTGGACCGGAGGGAAGAAGACTTCTTTTCCCTGTGGACGGAGGCCAGGAGCTTGGCGTCCAGCTTTCTTTCCACGTCCCGGCTCCCCCTGATGGTATCCCGCATGGCGGAGAGCATGACCAGAAGAAAAATGATCCCCGCCAGGGCGATCAGCATGACCTTCAGGACCAGGGTCCTGGCGTTCATGGGATTGACCGGCGACCCGGAGGCCTTGGGGGGCTCTAAGAGAGTCAGGCGGATGTTGCCCATGAGCTCGTAGGTCAGCACCGAATAGTACTGGAGGATGCCCTTCATTTCCTTAAAGGCGATCTCCGGAGTATCCGCTTCCACCGTCAGCACCAGGAGGTTGGAATCCGAGAGCACCTCTGCCCTGGCCGTGCCAAGGAACTTTTCCTGGCCCATCTCCTTGGCCACCATGGTCCTCAGGACGCTGCTGTTTAAAAGCTTGGAAAAGCTTTCCGCTGAGTCGGAGGCAGACTTCAGGTTGCTGTAAATATCGTTGTAGGTTCCCGTGGCGGTAATGACCATGGTGGTCTGGGTCCTGTAGACGGGCTTATAGGTGGAGAACTGGGCCATGTAGGCGATCAGTCCGCTGCAGAGGGTCACGATCAGGATGGTCAGCCATTCCCTGGAAACGTCTTTGACAATGTTGTAGTAATCGGTAAAGCCACCGAAAGGATTTGAAAGTTCAACTCTTTCTTCCATAAATCATCCTGCTCCTGTATCTCAGCGGACTACGACGTAGAGTACCGTATGGGACGTGGATACGTCCGTATGGCCTCTGTCGATGGTAATGCTGTACTCTACCCGGTAGGTCCCGGGAAGGGCCGTGTCCACATCGCCGTTTACCTTGATCATGTCGCTGCCCACGACGATCTCCTCGTCACGCCCTATGTCCGCATTGTTGAAATTACCTTCTCCCGGGACGGCCCGGTAGCTGCGGCCGCTGATGGTCACCGTATCAAGATAGGCGTAGGGATCGAAGGCAGTCCCTTTTTGGATATAGTCCAGGTACTTTGTCAGATGGATCTCCGCCGCCCTCTGGGTATCCCTGTCCAGGATCTCGATGATCACCGGAAGGGTGGAAACGTCTCCCGCGCTGTTGGCCACCTGAAAGGCCGCTTCGTATTTCCCCGGCTGATCCGTGGTGATGGGATCCTTTACCTGGAGCTTGATGGCAGACGTAATATCCCCGTCCAGGCAGTCCTGGGCGCTCACCTTCAGGTTAACGGCTCCCGGCAGGTACTGAAGAGGCTCTGTCAGGCTGAATTTTGGGGACTCATAGTCCGTATACTGCAGCTCTCTGGTAGCCCTGGCCACATGGTTGTCCGAGTCGAAGGCCACATAGGTCACCAGACGCTTCTTGTCGGCGTAAAAGGTAGATATGTTCTCCACCTCCACCGAATCCGTCACGTCCCCGTCGCTGGGATCCCTGGCGCTGACGCCCGAGAGCAGTATCTCTTCGGAATCTTTTACGCTGACTTCCAGCAGGCCTTCCTCTGTCTGGATGGCCGGTCCCCGGCTGTCCACCCCTGCTCTGTTCTTAAACAGGAAAAAGGCAAATACAGCCAGCGTTATCACAAGCAGGATCCTGCTGAATCTTCTCAGTAAATACATCTTTTCCTCCGCATAAATAAGAGCTGCCGGATCCCGGCAGGCAGGCGAAAGGCGCCTGCCCTGTCAGCAGTCCATAATGATCCTTGCGCCCTCTTCTCTGGTCAGCTCCGTGACCTGCAGCTGCTGCACCCGGTAGATCCTGGTGCACTGATCCAGGACCCCTGCGTGATGGGTAGTCACGATGCAGGTCTTGTCCGGGCAGAACTCTCTGATATTTTTAAGGACCTGGCCCTCCGTCCTGGCGTCCAGGGCGCTGGTGGCCTCATCTAAAAGGAGCACCGGGGCGTTCCGAAGAAGAGCCCTGGCAATGGCCACCCTCTGGGCCTGGCCTTCCGAAAGGCCTCTTCCTCTTTCTCCCAGTTCACTCTCTATGGTACTTGGCAGCTTCCGGACGAATTCCCAGGCGCAGCTGATCTTCAGGGCCCGTATGATCTCTTCGTCGGAGGCCTTCGGATTTACGATCCTCATGTTGTCGGCGATGGAGCCGGACATAATGGTGTTGCCCTGGGGCACATAGGTAAAGAGGAGCCTGCTGTCCGCGTTCATATCCGTTTCCAGCCCGCTTTTCCCACGCAAAAAGACCCGGCCGGACTCCGGCTGGACCAGTCCCAGGATCAGTCGGATCAGGGTGGTCTTTCCCTCGCCGGAGGGCCCTACCAGGGCAACGATTTCGCCGGGAGACGCGTGCAGATAGGAATTCTTTATGACATGGGTCCCTTCCGTATAGGCATAGCAGACATTTTCCATGCAGACGGAAAGCTTCCCCTCCGAAAGCATGGCGTCCACTGCACTGTGGTCTTCCTTATGGACCTCTCTGGGGAGCTGGACCAGCTCCCGGATCCGGTGGGCGGATACGGAGCTGTTCAAAAAGCCCGGCAGAATGCCGGCCACGTTGGAAAAGGCCGTGGACAGGGAGGCTCTCTGCTCCAGAAAGAGGGTCATGGTGCCGTAGGTGATCTTATGGGTCCAGAGCCGGTAGAGGCAGTAGCCGAAGGCTATGTACTGGACCAGCATCTTGAGCACAGACGAAAAGACCCCTACCTTAATGGAAAAGAGGTTGTATTCCAGACTTAAGTTCTTATAGCGTTCCTGGATGGCCCGGAGCTTTTCCCCGAACAGGTCCATGATGCCGAAGGACTTGATGGTATCCATGTTGTAGAGGCTTTCGGTCTCGAAGGTCATCATCTCGCTGGACACCTCCCGGACCCTTCTGCTGTAGAGCCTCTGCCTGGAGATCAGATAGCGGGACATAAGCAGCATGACCGGCGCGCTCAGGAAGGATAAAAGAGCCATGATCCTGTCATAGTGCCAGATCACGAAAAAGGTGGCGGTAAAGCGGTAGACCGCGATCACCACCGATGGCATCCAGGAGATGGCGTTGCCGGAGACCGTTCCCACATCCGAATTGAAGCGGTTCAGGATATCTCCGTTCCGGTACCTGGTGATATCGCTCCACCTGGCGTCCATGATCTTGTCATAAATATCCGCCTGAATATCATTGCTGATCCGGACGCTGAGCTTTGCCGAGACGCGTTTGACCAGGTTGGAAAAGACCAGGGCCGTAACAGAACTGGAAAGCACGATCACCGCCATAACCCCCAGCTTGTCCGTCTGATATCCCGTAATGATATCGATCAGATATTTGGAAGCCACGCTGGTGATCAGCCCCAGGGTAGTGGAAAGGACCCCGATCACCGTATAGAAGGCAATGGCCCCCTTATAGCGGGCGCTGTAGGAAAAGATCCACCGCCAGTCATCCAGGATCTCGGAAAAAGTCCCCTGCCGCAAGGAATCGAAGAGGCGCTCGTATGAAGTTTTTGCAGATCTGCCCTTCGCTGCTTTTCTTTCTTCCTGACTGCTCATGGAATCAGTTTGGTCCGATCGCTCCTTCGGAGCCTTCTTCAATTTCAATTTCCATCGTTTCTTCTACATTGAAATTGCTTTCTTTTTTTTCTTCTTCTATCGGTTCTGCCTCTGCAGAATCTTTTTTACAGGCTGTAAAAGTAAACAGGATGCAGAGCATCACTGCCGCCAGAATTCTCTTTTTCATTTAAATACCGCCTTTCACAAAAACGGAGAAGAATCCGTCCCAGGTTCTTCTGTTTCTTTCTTAATAAGGTAGCCATGTTCTATCAGGTCATAAAAAAAGGCCGTCAGGCCATTTTCCAGGACTTCCCGTGGAGCGTCATACGTTTCAATGGCTTTTTCCAGCATGACATCCTTTTCACATCCTTTTTCTGCCAATTCCCAGAAAAAGGAGCCGGTTTCGTTTATTTCTCGAAGATAGGGGAGTGTGCCCCGGGCATCGCCGAAAGCGATCAGATAATACCTGCCTGCAACTTCTTCACAGGCAACATTTGGATTAACTATATATTTTTCTGCCATTTGCTCTCCAGCATTTCGATACACTCAAAGAGCATCTGTGATGATACCAGGTCTCCTTTGTTCTCAAAATGATACAAAGGGATTGTCCTAAAAAGGGAATCGGCCATTCGGCAGACCATATGGACGCTCTCTCTGGTAGGGGCCGTATATAGAAACTGTTCCATAAGAGGCAGCGCTGCTTTTTCCACGTCCATCCTTTTCAGAAAATTGTTCTGTCCCTGCTCTAAAAGGACCAGGCCTCTCAATGGTGCATGCTCTAAGCTGCCCCAGTTTTCTTTTCCTTTCCAGGGCGAAGGATAAACTATAATTCTGCCGTTCGAATCAGCCTTCAAAAAGGGCTTATCGCCGTTAATGATCCGAACCCGATTTCTGTAGAGGCGCTTCATATTCCTGTACTGAGTACTTTTGCCCGTGCCGCTGGGAGCTGTCAAAATATAAGCCCCGCTTCCGCAGCAAAATGCAACCCCATGAAACATAACAGTCCCAAGTTCAGCCAGATAATCGGCCGTTTCCATCATAAGGCAGTTATATTCGGCTGTTTCCATGGGCCAGTTCTGTTCCTTCGCCATAGCTGATACAGCATTTATATCGGCCGTCACATATCTGCCGTCATATCCCTCTGGGATTTCTTTTTTCCAAAAACTGCGAAACAGCATTCCGGTTCCTTTGAAATTGAACCGGAATGCTACTTCCATTTCTGCAAGTGTTGCAATAAACTCCTTGCTCATTTCATCTCATTTCCAAAAAGACAGGTGCAGGGAAGCTGCCAGGCAGCCTCCCCGCCCCTTAAAAAGTTATTCTGCTGCTCCTGAAGGTGCTGCTGCGTCGGGAACGATCTCATCAATGACCGGTTCGACCTCCAGCAGGGAAGGTGCCGCAACGGATCCTGTTTCAGCGGGATCTCCTGCTGTAGCCTCAGCGCTGGTCACGGATTCCTCTACCGGATTAGAATCAATCGTCAACGGATCAGCGACTTTGAGAGCAGGTCTGCTGTTCATCATAAGAGAGGACGCATTACCGCCGGCATTGTTGCCGTCATCATCGCCCCATTCTTCATCGCCGCCGTAACCACTGTTAGGGGATGCTCCGGCATCAATACCACCAGACAGAAGGATGGCCGGAAACATGAGTGGATCTGAATATTTCTTTCTCATCTTCTCTTTCCTCCGTTATCGTACTGTGACAAGCCCCAGAAAATAAGTGCACTTAAAGGAAGGTCCCGAAACCACAGTCCCGTCTGGTGTTGTCCAGCTGACAGAAGCTGTGAAAGAATCTACTGCAGAAAGTTTCTCAACAGCAGCTGTCCCTTTGTACTGGGTCGTATATTTGATATTCTTCCCGGAACCGCTCTTCTTAACAGTTCTGGCGTCAAGTACAGCATCGCTTCCCTTTACGTTTAAAGTGACATTTTCAAGATCTGCCTGCCCCTTTACGGACACTGCTGCGTTAAATGTGGTAGTACCGGACTTCTGAGACTTTCTGCTGAAAGTTGCACTGATATCGGTCTTTTTCACGTACTTTGCATAGACAGTCATATCACTGCTGACATTGGAGAAATCCGCAGGGGTCGTATATGCGCTGTCCTCATACCAGCCGGCAAACAGATAACCGTCTTTTGACTGATACGATACAGCTCCCGTATAATCGCCTTCTTCAAAAATCTCCTCTTCCGTACCGGAGTCATAGACCTTGGTGATCGTATACTCAATTTTCTCGGAAGGAGCAGCGATCATCATGGTACGCATAACGGAAAAGGTCCTCTTTGCGGAAGCAACGTAAGCAACAGGCTCTGTTGTCTTATTCACAATACCGATTCTGGTATTTCCGCCCTTTGACGTCCAGCCAGTGAAGGTAGGCTTTCCGTTATGAAGATCTGTTGAAGTCAACAGAATCCTTCTGTTCTTGGGACCGGTAACCTTAACATTATCCTTGGTAACATAGAATGCGGAAACATCGATCCGCTTGCCCGGCTGAATATACTGATCGCCGTCCAGCTGATAAAAGCCCATGGCTGCACTGTCTACGCCAAAGAGAGCTTTCGCAGTCAAAGTCTCAAAATGCTTGCCCTCTGATGTAACTTCAATGCTGTTGGTGGCAAAGCTGGTGATTTCCTGCTCGTTTGTTCCGTCTATCACAAGATAATGGTGCAGATAATCATCAGCGTTGTCGACATCATACATTACGAAAAGCTTCTGAATTAATCCGTTATACCTATCTTTATTATAAATCAGATAGAAATTCGGCTTCAGGTAGTCTGTCGACACTTCCTTCAGATAGTAGGTAGTGCCGACTGCGGGCGTCATGGAAAGGCCGCTCTCCTCTGTATAGGCAGCGCCCTTATGATCGCCGTCCTCTGTGTAGTGGTAATAGCCGCCGTACATATAGCCGGGTGTTACCTTGCCTGTAAGGTTAAGTTTTCCGTCTGTCAGATCGGCAGGATCGATGACTTCTTTCTCACCTGTAGCCGAATGATAGATGATGTACTGAGGCTGCCAGATCGCATAGAGGGCCTCGTAAGGAAGAACATCATCCGCAGCAACCTGAGTGACAACCTTGTCGGTAGTACCATGGAGATAGTACTTACCCTCATTATAATCATAATCCAGGAAATCAGATTCTGTCTTATTCGTGGAATACTTAGGCTGATCCTCTTCGTTCTCTCTTTCAGTGTCCTTTGCCCAGCCGAGGAATTTATATCCCGCACGGGTAGGAGCCGCAGGAACATTTGTCGCCTGGTTGATATCCAGTGCCTCAGATCTGTAATAGATTGCAGCCTCACCTTCAGAGCCATTATTCCTATACCAGACAATGTATGTGGGCGTCTTCTCTTCAACGTCGACATATTCGGCTGTAAGGGTCATGTAATACTTACCATCCACCACTTGAGCCGCTTCTTCGGCCGTCTGGAATGTCTGACCAGGGAGATAGACATCCGTACCCAGCTTCCATCCGGCAAAGCGCTTGCCTTCGGGCCAGATGCTCTTATCCGGTTCAGGTCTTACAATAACTGATGCCTTGTCGGCATAGCCGTAAGTATCTTCGTATGTAGTAGTAGTCCCGTCTTTTGTACTGGTATACTTAATATGGATGCCGCCGCTGGCGATCAGGGAGTCATTTCTCCAGTTTGCATACAGCTTGAAGACACCGACCGTGCCATCCCAGCCGTTATCGCCGTACTCTACGCGGGCGGGATCATCGGAACCGCTATACTTGACTGCCAGAGACTGCTCTGTGATCCTGGCGTCGAAGTTCCACAGCGTATTGTTATCGAACTTACCGTCTACCGCATTTTCGGTGTAGTATCCAATGATCGAGTATTTTTTATTATTATTGTTGCCTTCCTTGGTGGCCCTCATCAGGGTGGCACCGCTGATAGTTTCACCGTAATCCAGCCAGAACTCCAGTTTCTGATCCGCAGGGAAGGTAACAGTTTCGTCCACAGACTGATTCATATCGATAACGACATGATACTGGACCGGTGCGGTGATTCCATAAACTCTCACGTCGCCAAGCGGCATACTACCGCTCCAGTCAAACTCCTTTGTTCCTTCGGGATCCGCATACCAGCCTTTGAAATACTGGTTCTCACTAACCTCTGGGTCTTCCGGTACATGGTCCTCATAGCCAGACAGGCTCCTGCCAAACGGGACATCCTCGATCTCACCAACCGATTCAGTTCCCAACACGAATTCAATGTCACTTTTAACGCGGTCATAACGGATATGTAGATAGTCACCGGCTCGATTAGAGGTATAACCGTCTGTTGCGTTAACCCAGCCCGATGTCGGGGCGGCCGAACTATTGGACCACGCATAGGATACTGGCTCAGCACCTATGAATCTTTCTGTAATATTGTATCCTTGATTATCCGGAATACGGTAACCAGCAGTTGCAACGCGTGTATAGTCGCTTTCGTGATCCGGACGCGAATCCTGAACGTAGAAAACCAGAGTTGTTTTATCTATCTCATTAGTTTTGTAAGTTTTAATTGTATTTGCAATGCCCTTGTTACTATTGGTGTCGTCGTCGAGGGTAGGGTCA
>OCTX012248703.1_pt1 | contig 11476 bp, 8 predicted proteins | sample 1539691 | NCBI WGS metagenome assembly OCTX01 (sample SAMN02144231, study PRJEB22623) | gut metagenome | biome: sheep rumen | host: Ovis aries | place: New Zealand | reverse complement strand
CCCGGCGCGATCGGTATCAACATGTCGACCTTTGTCGGTTTCAAGACAGCCGGCTACCTTGGCGGTGTAATAGCCACCGTCGCGCTGGCGACACCCTCCCTGATCATCATCCTGATCATTTGCGGCTTCCTGCAGAAGTTCCAGAGCAGCAAGCATGTCCAAAACGCTCTCTACGGCCTTCGCCCGGCTTCCATCGCCATGATCACGGCAGCCGGTCTCAATGTTGCCAAGGTCGCCCTGGTCAATATCGATGCCTTCATGGCAAGTCATAAAATTGCCGATCTGTTTTTGTTCAAGGCGATCCTTCTGGGAATCATCATTTTCGCCGGACAGAAGCTGTTCCCCAAGATCCACCCCATTGCCTTCATCGCATTTTCGGCGGTCGTCGGAATCATCTTCCGCTTTGCGGGCGCGTAAGCTCTGCATATACGATTAACATGCCGACACTCGAAGGCAATTGAAAGCAATTGAAAATGAACAGGTGAATAGGTAATACTGAATAAAAAAATCCCGTTTCAGCAAATCTCCAGATCGGAGTCCTCTGCCGGAACGGGATTAATTTATGCTGTTTTGAAGCTGTATTTTATTTGCAGACATCCACCCAGCCGATGGCACCCGAGAGCTCCTCAAGCTCCTTCACGGTCAGCTTTACGGCGCTGTGATCGTCGCCGGCAGCGGGGTAGACGATTTCGTATTTGCGCAGGCTCTCATCCATGTAGACGGGAACACCCGCATTGATGCCGAAGGGACAGACACCGCCGGGAGCATGCCCGACAAGCGCCTCCACCTGATCTCCGGGGATCATCTTCGCCTTCTGATGGAAAGTATCCTTGTATTTTCTATTGTCTACACGGGCTGTCCCCTCTGCGATGACAAGTACCGGCCCTTCCTTCGTCAGCAGTGAAAGGGTCTTGGCGATTTCTCCCGGCGTCACGCCGATGGCCTGTGCTGCCAGTTCCACTGTCGCGCTGGATGCCTCCGGCACGATCACCCTGTCTTCCATTCCTTTTTCCCGCAGATATTGAACAGCCTTCTCAAAAGACATTTTTTCCTCCTGAATATTCTCTGGAAATATACTTTCCGCGCCAAATCAAATTTGCTATTTCACCAGACCGCCCGCAGAGAGCTGCGGCGAAGTGCCCGAAAAAGAGCATATCACTCTCTTCTCCTGAAAACAAGCCTTGGGACACCGGGGACGGGGAGTCTCCGGGAAGGCCTGGGAAGGGTTCGAGCCACTGAGCCGCTGAGTCACTGAGTCAGAGAGAACCGTCCCCAGTGACTCAGTGACTCAGCGGCTCAGTGGCTCCGTCTGCTGAACCCGGCAGCCCGGAATCTGCGATTGACAAGTTTTTCCGCGGAATATATGATTATCTGACACCTGAAAGACGCCACTGTCCGTACCCTCTGCCGGGTTCGGACCATCACTCACAAAAGACTCTTGAGCAGGACCTTTTTACCAGTCCTGCTGATTCCTTTTTCACAGCAGACGAATAGATCATGGCTGATAATAATACACAAAATCCATCCTCACCCGAAAATTCCATATCCGAAAAAGCAAGATCCTCAAACGGATCCATCCCTGCTGCCGGATCCGGTCAGCATGCAGAAGGTCCTGTACAGCACGCGGTTAAAGCGGTCAATCCCATCACGGAAGGCGTCATCTGGAAACAGATCCTCTTCTTCTTTTTTCCGCTGCTTCTGAGTTCCTTTTTCCAGCAGCTCTACAATACGGCGGATGCCCTTATCGTGGGGCGGATCGCCGGAAAGGAGGCTCTCTCTGCAGTAGGCGGATCAGCGGGGTCCATCCTGGGAATATTCTTCATGTTCTACATCGGTTTTTCCGGAGGCGCATCCGTACTGGCGGCACAGTTCTTCGGCGCAAAAAAAGAGCTCTCCTTGCGGAAAGCTGTGCGGACTTCGCTGAACATCTCAGCGCTTCTGGGCGTCATCGGTTGTATCGTCTGTTTTGCCTTTGCGCATCCGATCCTGGCCGTGATGCAGACACCGGCAGACGTCATGGAGCCCTCGCTGTGGTATCTGCGGATCGTTGCCCTGGGCCTGATCCCCAACGCTGTTTACAACATGAGTGCGGGAGCGCTGCGGGCGACAGGCGATGCCGGAAGTTCCCTGGCCGTCCTCATTTTCACCACCCTGGCTAACATCGCGCTCGACCTGCTCTTTGTCGCAGCCATGGGAATGGGCGCCGTCGGCGCCGCAGCTGCGACCGCTCTGTGCCAGGTCATCAGCGCACTGCTCGCACTGGCATTCCTCAAAAAAAGAGTCTTCGGAAAAGCCCCTGCATACGATTCAAACAAGCAGTTTCCCGGCCGCAGGGGAACTCCGCAGGATCCCGTGCGCCGCATCCTTTATCTGGGCCTTCCTCTGGGATTTTCGGAAGTCATGTACACCTTCGCGAACGTCGTCCTGATGGCTGTGATCAATGGCTTCGGTACAGATACGGTGGCCGCCTATGCAGCCTACGGGAAGATTGATTCCCTGTTCTGGATGATCGTCGGTTCCTTCGGAATAGCCATTACAACCTTTGTCGGGCAGAATATCGGAGCTGGCCGCCTGGACCGTGTGATGCAGAGCATACGGGACTGCTCCATCATGATGTTCTTCATACTCGGCATAGTGATCGCTGCCCTCTACACCTTCGCGCAGCCTCTGCAGCAGCTGTTCACCACTGATCCGGAAGTTGTCGTGATCGGCACCGCCATGATGCGCTTTCTCATGCCATTTTACTTCGCATATATTCCAATCGAAATACTCTTCGGTGCGCTCCGGGGCATGGGCGACTCGGTCATTCCGACCATTATCACCTTTTTCGGCGTCTGCGTCCTGCGCTCCGCCTGGGGTCTGCTGATTGCCCCCCTCCATCACACGGTCAATATGGTTCTTCTGGGCTTTCCCGTCACCTGGATCGTCACAGATATCGCCTTTGCCGTCTATTTCTATCTTTATTTGCAAAAATACCGGTCCTCCGCAGGCACAGCCGGAGATTAATCCTCCCGGGGATCAGAAACGCTGCGCCGCAAAGGCTGCATCCAGAATCAGGAACGCTGCGCCGCAAAGGCTGCATCCAGAGTCAGGAACGCTCCGTCGCAAAGGCTGCATCCAGAGTCAGGAACGCTCCGCCGCAAAGGCCGCGCCGAGGATCAGAACTGCCCCGGCAATACCCGCAATCCCCATGGGTTCCCGCAGGAATAACATGGAAAAAAACAGGGCCGATACCGGATCAATGTAGCTGAAGAGGGCGATCGTCTGGGCTTTCAGTCCGTCTGTGCTGCCGAAATAGAGAGTGTAGGCAATTCCGGTGTGGACAAGACCCACGATCAGCAGCATGACCAGAGAAAAGCCGTCGAGCTCCACATTCGTGTACTGCCCTGTCGCAGCCAGATAGGGGATCAGGCATATACTGGCTGATCCCAGCTGCAGGATCGTCTTCAGATAGGGGTCAATATTCCTGATACACTTGTTCAGGATGACAACGGAAGCATAAAGGACCGCAGCCCCGAGCCCGTACAGAATGCCCTTGAGGGCATCTCCCTGCGGAATCCCCTCACCGGCAGCACCGGATACCAGAAACATTCCCAGAACTGCAAAAAAGGCGCAGACCAGTTTTTTGACAGTGAGGCGTTCCCTGAAAAACAAGGGGGAAAGCAGGATCACGATCGTGGGCTGCATGTAATAACACAGGGTCGCTGTCGCCACTGTCGTGTAATTATAGGCCTCAAAGAGCAGGATCCAGTTGACGCCGATCAGGCCGCCGGACAAAATCAGCAGAAACAGGATCCCCGCCGCAAGTGTCTTTCCCTTCCGGACTTTCCCGGATGTCCCCTCTTCTCTTACTCCGTGCTCTTCCGCATGACGCTCCTCTGCTCTGTCTTCGCGCAGTCTCCGCAGACGTCCGCGGATCAGAAGCACCAGGATCAGGAACAGGGCTCCTATGGCGCCCCTTGCAAAGGCCAGCAGTCCGGAGGACAGTGGGATAAATCTTCTGAAAATACCAATCGTTCCGAAAATCAGCATCGATGACGCGAGCATGATCAGGGACCCGGGACGATTGCTTTCTGCATTCATTGTCTCTTGATTCCTTTCCTCTCCGGAAGAATTATTATAAGTTCTCTTTATTCTGCAGTTCTTCCAAAAACACCTGTGCGCAAACATACCAAAACATTCCTGCACAGTAACATCTGTCATACCGAAACATTCAGTACACAATTATACTGAAACACACCTGCGCGCAAACATGCAAAACCATGTTTGCGCGCAGATGCTGTCAGCAAATCATTCGTAAAAGCGCTTGCTCCGATGGAATCACCGCTTATCTTTATCGATGGACTCCAGGGAAATGATCGCCACAATGGCAAACACGATTGCCAGAATGATCATAATGCCCCAGGTCACCCCGACATTCAGTGCGTCACTCGAATACATATCATTCTGACTATAGGAACCGGACCAGAGCAGAAAATCCTGCACGCGCCCCTCTCTCTCCGTCTTCTGGATCAGTTCCAGAAGCGGTTTCCGCCCCATATACTCGATATTCCGGAACTTAAAGAGAGTATTCCACAAAGTCACCATGGGCTGTGCGTTGAACCGCCCGATCGAGCACAGACTGATAATCCCCCACTTCGAAATAGTAAAGAATGTAACCACCATAGCCGGACCCGCAAGTTCAAAATAGGCGCCTGAAAAAACCAGCTGAAAGATCAGCAGGAAGGGCATCAGCGTCATGGCTGTCGTTGTATTATGGACCAGGCAGGACACCATGAGGGCCATCATATCCGCCGTGTAGGTAATGATCAGAAGTGTAATTCCTATGTCAAGGACACCCGCGCTGAAAATGATCCCCTGCTTTGGAATCTGTACGCCGGAAATATAGCAGATCAGCAGGATAATGCCTGTCTGCGCGGCACAGATGATGAGCTGAAAAATCATATGCGCGAAAATGTATGAGGACATGTGCAGTCCGGACCGATGCTCATGCTTGATGATCTCCCTCTCCCTGCACACAATCTGGATGGAGTTGAAAAAACCGATCCAGATGCAGACACATACCATGGCAAAAACTCCTGTGGAGGTCCCTTCCTGTGTGACAAAGAGATTCTGTCCCACGACAAAGATGACAACCGCCGCGATCACAGCGCCCATCGGCAATACCTTCCAGTCATTCTGGAAAACAAATACCCTCATGAGCTTGGCGAGGTACAGTCCGACCTGCCCGATTCTTCCCCTGTATCTGAGCTTTTTACTCATCCGGACTCACCTCCTCATCATTATCTTCTTCACCGCTTTCTCTATTATCTTCCAGATGATCCGGATCTTCTATATCATCCGGATCAGCCATATTGTCCGGATCATCCTGTTCCGCTTCTGTTTTCCCGATTTTTGCCATTGCGTATTTTTCAATAAAGGTATCCGCGAGTCCCTCGCCGCCTTCCTCCTGCCGGTTGACGCACTTTACGATATCCTCCATGCTGTCTCTGCCGAAAAACGTCTTTGCCTCATCAGGACTGCCGTAAAAGGCCAGACGTCCGACCCTTCCGGAGTCTTTTGCCAGCACGATCACCTTGTCAAACAGGTCGATGACACGATCCGGCGTGTGTGTGATGACTATGACGATCTTGCCCTGGTCCGCGATCTCACGCAGCCGGGTAAAAAGCTCCCGCGCGATCACACCGTCCAGTCCGGAATCAGGCTCATCCAGAACGAAAAGTGCCGGATCGGATACCAGTTCCTTCGCGATGGAGATGCGACGCAGCTGTCCTCCGGACATCTTGGTCACAAGGCCTGAGGCAACGGGTGTAAGTCCCAGCGTGTCCATGACCTCTCTGACCCGCTCATTCCTCTCCTCTGCCCTGACCTGATAAGGCGTGCGGAGCTTTGCCGCATCGTTGATGGTCCGGAAGACCGTGTCGTGACTCCGGATCAGATTCTTCTGGGGTACAAATCCGATCCGGTATTTCATCTGATTATAATGCTTGTAGACATTGACACCGTTCAGATAAACGTCTGCATTCGCTTTCTCATAGCCGATGACTGCATTCATGAAAGTGGTCTTTCCCGCTCCGGAACCGCCCAGAAGCAGGACCATGGACCCGTTGGGGATATTCATCGCAATATCTTTAAGAAGATACTGCTTTTTGCCCAGACTGCTGACAGTACGCTCCCTCAGAGCGACACTGAGACCGGTTCTGGACGCTGTTATAGAGTTCATCGCGTCACTGACACCGGAAATCTGTGCCGGCGTCATGCCGGCCTCCCAGCCTCCCAGAAAGCTGATATCTTCTTTGGGCTGATATTTGCCAACGCCTAGAATGAACAAGGTGATCCACTCAGACAAAAGCCAGAGAATAATCCATCTCCTTTTCAGGTCAAAGAGAAGAATGACCCGCATAAAAATCCGGATCCTGTATACATAGAGAGCTACGAGCACCACCAGCGCGATCAGAGTGACCACGATCATCTGCCGCACGTCCTCCGAATCGGACGGAAAGATCCTGGACAGATAATAGAGGATTTCCAGCACAGCACACCCGATACCGTCCCCCTGCATCTCAAGTGAATCGGCCAGTCCATAGTAGCGAAGTCCCGGCACCCAGGCCATCCACCTCTTTTTCCAATGCATTTTTTCTGACAGCTTCCACAGTCCCACCGACATCAGAAACCATGAAATAAACAACCTGGCGATAATCGTTCCCATAACAATTATTACCTCTTCGACAATTGACTGTATCCCTCTCATTTTAAGACAAAAAGAGAGTATTATACAAGAGAGATTAGAATGTGCCTTTCAGCTGTTCCTTTTACCGCTGTTTCTTTCACTCGGTGCCCATTGAAACCGCCGGGACACTTTTACCGGTTATGTTACAACCCCTCTTTTAAGAGGATTTAGCGCTTATCCTTTTTATAAGCGGTAACCAGATCCATTGAAAATATTTTTCGCTGATTGTCAATCGTAAATCAGTACTGAAATATCCTCGCTGTCAATATTTTCGGCATCATACCACCAGGAGCCGGTGTCGATATCCGCGACCGGCTGTCCCTGGGCGGCTTTAAGAGCCAGGGCAACAGACTGGTATCCCATCTGATAGGGATCCTGGGCGACGGATCCCAGAAGATAACCTTTCGCAACCGCTTCACGCTGGGCTTCTCCGCCGTCAAAGCCTGCCGCAATAATATTTTTATATCTGCCGTTTGTTCTGTCGAGCTCTTTTCCGCCATCGGAAGCCGCCAGAATACCGTTTACTGCAGACTGATTTGCCGCAAATATTCCCGCGAGATCTTTCGTTTCAAAAATTGTCTCAGCTGCCGCCAGGATATCCTCTTCCCCGGAAGTGGGCGGCACCGTGATGACGATTTTGACTGCTGCAGGACTTTCGGAAGGCTGTGTCCACCTCTCATAGCCCGATACATCGACTGCCCCTGCAAGTCCGTCGAGAGCCTCCAGCTCCTTGATCGCCTCCTCTACAAAGCCGTCAACCCGCTCGCAGATGGAGCCTGACGTCGCATCCTGGGCCAGAATCGCCAGCACCGCCGGCTTCCCGGCATCAGCCCCCAGAACCGCCTTCTGAAAATCCGGATCCGCGATCATTTTATCCGCCGCTTTCGCACCCGCCTTGACGTTATCCGTAGCCGCCGTCGCGAGTACAGCGCCGGTTTCATCTCCGGGTACACCGGAATCAAAGCCGATGACAGGAATGCCCGCTTCCCTGGCTGCCGTAAGAGGCTCTTCAAGAGATGCCGTATCACAGGCCGCCAGAATGATAGCGTCGCAGTCAGCGTCGACTGCCTCCCGGACCAGCTCAACCTGCTTCTCGATCTCTGTCTCGACAGCAGGACCGTAAGTCGTCAGCAGGACATCCATGTCATTTGCTGCATCATAGGCTCCTTTAAAAGCTTCCTCGTAAAACGGATTGCCGATGCTTTTGGATATGATCCGTATGTCCATAACCGTTCTGTCTCCCGATGGAGCCTGCAGGGTGTACTCATTTTCCCCCGTTCCCTCTGTCGAAGACACAGGAGCCTCCTGACTTCCTCCGCCACCTCTGCCGCATCCGGACAGCATCGCGCCCGCCATAGCAAAACCCATAATCGCGCACAGCACTTTTTCCCTGAACCGCATTTTTCCCTCCCGAAAAAGCGTATCACCTCATTTTTATTCCCTTAATAAATATTTATACACCACATACTGTTTTTCATACAATATCCTCTGCCATAATGCTTTCGATGACCGGCAAAAAAAGGAAAAAAAAGAAATGAACGTCATTTCTGTCTTTATATCTGTTTACATGAATGAAGAAATCCTTGTATAATCACTCTCTGGAAAGCAATGCACATGCGGCAGTGTCTGTCCACTGTGTGCCGGAGGTATAGACTTGAATAAAGATTTGACAACAGGGAAACCAGAAACCGTGCTCTGGCAGTTCTGCCTTCCTCTTTTCGGAAGCATTATCTTCCAGCAGCTTTACACCATCGCGGACAGTCTTGTGGCCGGCAAATTTATAGGAGAAAACGCGCTTGCAGCTGTCGGCAACAGCTATGAGATCACACTGATCTTCATCGCTTTTGCCTTTGGATGCAATATAGGCTGTTCCGTTATCGTCTCCACCTTTTTCGGGGCCAGGCGCTTTAACCAAATGAAGACCGCTGTATTCACTGCCTTGATCTTCAGCGGCGCCCTCTGCCTGATGCTGATGCTGATCGGCATACTGGGATGCAGGGAACTTCTGGAACTGATCCGGACCCCCCGGGAAGTGTTTGCCGATTCGAAAATATATCTGGACATCTACGTCCGGGGACTGCCTTTTGTTTTTTACTATAATATTTCGACCGGTATTTTCTCTGCCATGGGCGATTCCAGGACGCCTTTTTACTTTCTCGCCGCATCTTCCTGCGCAAATATCGCCATGGACATCTGGTTTGTCGCGGGCTTCCACATGGGAGTAGCAGGTGTGGCGTGGGCGACCTTCATCTGCCAGGGCGTCAGCGCAGCGCTCGCCCTCTTTGTCGTAATGCGGAGGCTTAAAGCCATCAGGACAAAAGGGCAGATCAGGATCTTTTCCAGATCGATCTGCATGAAGATCGCGAAGATTGCCATCCCCAGCATCCTGCAGCAGAGCTTTGTCTCCGTCGGAAATATCGTTCTTCAGGGCGTCATCAACGGATTCGGCCCCGGCGTCATGGCAGGCTATTCAGCCGCCATCAAACTCAACAATCTCGTGATCACCGCTTTTACGACTCTGGCCAACGGTATATCCAACTACACCGCCCAGAACATGGGAGCAGGAAAAATGCCCCGCATCCCGCAGGGCTTCCGCGCCGGCCTCAAAATGGTATGGCTCCTCTCTCTTCCCATCGTGGTGCTCTACCTTCTGTGCGGAAAAGTCCTCCTCATGTTCTTCATGAGCACCCCTTCGCAGGATGCCATGCACACGGGACTGATGCTGCTCAGGATCCTCTCCCCCTTTTACTTCGTGGTCTCCGCCAAACTTGTCTCAGACGGTGTCCTGAGGGGAGCCGGGCTCATGGTTCCCTTTATGATCGGTACTTTTACCGACCTGATCCTCCGTGTAGTGCTTGCCATCATCCTGTCAGGCACTCAGCTCGGGGCCACCGGAATCTGGTGCGCATGGCCGGTCGGCTGGAGCATAGCAACCTTCCTCTCCGTCCTCTTTTACAGCAGAGGCCCCTGGAAGCAGGCAGACCTTCCGGCACAATGAACAGGCAGTCCGGGTTTTCCGGCTCCGCCAGCATAATCTAATAATCGATCAGTTGATCAAATGCTTCGCAGTACTGCAGGACTCGTTCCTTTGGCGGAAGGCGGAGCATTTAACATCCCTTTACAGACGGCAAACCGGATATTTTTTCAATCTCCTGTCCAGAAAAAACAATGCCGCCGAGCCGAGGATGAGGATCAGAAGAGCATGATAGGCGACGATCACTCCGGTTTCCTGCAAGGAGGGGATTCCTCCGCTTCCCATCCATGCCGACGGAAAACTTTTCAGGCCGGCATCATAGCCTGCGGAAGCAAGTCCCCTGCTGACAGCCCGCCGCAGAATGCCGATTCCCGAAAAGGCCAGAATACTGACGAACAGGCTTCGGGATGTCAGCAGATGCCCGATCGAGAGCGCGGCGTAAATATGCATCAGGAATGCGACATATACCAGCACCAAAATCACGACCCAGACAAGAAGAAATCCCCGTCTTTTTCCAAGCATGGCCATCCTGAAGTAGAGAGCCATTCTCCTGAAGAAACGCAGTGAACTATGCAGGGGTACGGCCGTCATCCCGACAATTGCCAGCGCACACACAATGGATACAAGGCTCATGACGGACCAGAAAAGCGTGACAGTCAGATTGGAGAGAACGAGCTGGTGCGCTTTCACCGGGAAGGGAATTGTCCCGCGCTCAGCATTAACAGATAATCTCCTGGTCAAATGCAGGACACCAAGTACGACCGGCAGGGCCAGAGCCGCGAGAATCTGGGTCGAAAAGACCATGACACCGATTGCGCCCGTCAGGCCGGTGTACACGTCCTGATGCAGGACCCGTATCCCCGCTCCCATGATTGCTGCCATTCCCATCATTGCAGTATACAGTAAGAGCATGATCCGTCCGAAATGTTCTGTTTCTTCCCTGATCAGTTCTTTCAACATTTATATACCTCGAAAGCCGGTTCAACAGTGCAGGGACGCATCCCCGCCTTCTCCCCCGACCGGCCATCATTCATTGCACAATTACACAGATTTTCCTAAAAAAGAGAAGGCTCCCCTGCTGCACCTTGCATGCGGCAGGGGAGCCTTTGCATTTTCTATTGTATACGGCGAATGCCGTGACGACAACATCTCCTTCGGTGCTGTGCCTTCAGACCTCCTCGTCTTTCAGACGGATCTGTACAGATCAGAAACACGAAGCCGGAAGACGGAATTTATGCCGCCTTTTTACCGCGCTTCATATATTGCAGAACGATGCCTGCCGCGATCAGGGCCAGACCGATAATATCGGTCTTGGTATCAGGAACGATCATCATAAGACCGCCTGCAATGAGCAGGATCCTGTCGATCAGTCCCATATTAGTAAAGAGGAATCCCTCCAGGGCCGCCGCAACGCCGAAGATACCGATCAGGGAAGTCACCGCGATCAGGGCAACACCGGGAGCGGTTGTCTCGATCAGAAGCATCTCAGGCGCAAAGCAGAAGACGTACGGAATGATGAATGCCGCAATAGCGAGCTTGGTCGCATTGAATGCTGTGCGCATGGGATTGGATTTTGCGATCGCACTGCCTGCGTAAGCGGCGAGAGCGACAGGCGGTGTGATGTCCGCCACGATACCAAAGTAAAATACGAAGAAGTGTGCCGCAAGGATCGGAACACCCATACGGGTCAGGATCGGCGCGCAGGTCGCCGCCATGATGCAGTAAGTCGCTGTGGTCGGGACACCCATGCCAAGAACGATGCAGCAGAGCAT
>OCTX012100376.1_pt1 | contig 11477 bp, 10 predicted proteins | sample 1539691 | NCBI WGS metagenome assembly OCTX01 (sample SAMN02144231, study PRJEB22623) | gut metagenome | biome: sheep rumen | host: Ovis aries | place: New Zealand | reverse complement strand
ACTATATGCTTATATTTTGAGATCCACCAGATCATTCATCTCAAACGATATCGTTTCTTCGACATTGGAAGAGACCACTATTACTACGATGATTATGAGAACGAGCGCTCTATCACCGACATCGCCACCAGAAGCTACGTACCAGCTCTTTCAACACTCATACAGATGGCCAAAGAGAACGACGACTTCAAAGTGGCTCTGTCGCTTTCAGGTGTCGGACTCGAACAGCTCGAAATCTATGCGCCACAGGTCATCGACCTATTGCAGGAACTCAACCACACTGGAAAAGTGGAATTCCTATGCGAGCCCTACAGCCACGGACTGGCATCACTGGCCAACGAGGAGAGCTTCCAGGAGGAATGCATGAGAATGAAGAACAAAATCAAGGAGCTTTTCGGAAAAGCACCTAAGGTGTTCCGCAACTCATCGCTCATCTACAACGACGACATCGGCGCACAGGTTGCAGCTATGGGGTTCAAAGGGATGCTCACAGAAGGGGCTAAGCACATCTTAGGATGGAAATCGCCACATTTTGTTTACACCAACGCAATCAACCAAAACCTCAAGCTACTCCTCAGAGACTACAAGCTCTCAGACGACATTTCGCTCAGATTCAACAACTCTGAGTGGAGCGAATACCCGCTTTTCGCAGACACGTATATGGACTGGATTGCTGCACTGCCAGAAGAGGAAGAAGTTATCAACATCTTCATGGAGCTCAGCGCACTCGGTATCTTCCAGCCGCTGTCATCCAACATTCTCGAGTTCCTCAAGGCGCTGCCGGCTTGCGCGAAGGCCAGAGGCATCACGTTCGCTACGCCATCGGAGCTTTGCACAAAAGTCAAACCCGTCGGACCTCTTGACGTGCAATACAACATCAGCTGGGTGGATGAGGAGAGAGACACATCTTGCTGGCTTGGAAACGGAATGCAGAGAGAGGCATTCAACAAGCTATACAGCATCGCAGACCGCGTGCGAATCTGCGACGACAGACGTATCAAACAGGATTGGGACTACCTGCAGGCGTCAAATAACTTCAGATTCATGACCACAAAACCCAACAGCGTGGGAATGAGCCGAGGAATCTACGACAATCCGTTCGACGCATTCACGAACTACATGAACATTCTGGGTGACTTCATCAGCAGAGTCGACAGACTGTATCCTGCAGAAATCGACAACGAGGAACTCAACTCCCTCCTCACAACGATTCGAAACCAAGGTGAGGAAATCGAGCAGAAGGACAAGGAAATCGAGAAACTGCGCAGAATGCTCAGCAAGTTCAACATAGAGATCGAGCCTGAAGAGAAGCCGGCCAAGAAGGCTACGGCTAAAAAAGCCCCTGCCAAGAAAGCCCCTGCCAAGAAGGCTACGGCTAAAAAAGCTGCTGAAAAGAAAGAAGAATAAGGACATCGAGAAAACAGGACTGACTGAAGTCTATGATAAATGCCGGAATCCTGATGGATTCCGGCATTTATCATTTCTGCTCAATGTGTGCGACATAGAAAAACGTGCTTAACGGCTCTTTAGATAATCAGGCTTTATTTACACCAACGAGTTCTAGTGTTCTGCTTAAACGCCGTAGCCCTCTGAAGGGTTCTTCACACGGTCTATGGTGTAATAGCCGTTAGAGCCTACAACGGTCAGATAAACTTTCTGGTTCCTGCCGCCTGACACAATGTCTATCACAAACACATTACTCTTCTCGTCATTTGGGATATTCACCTTCCACTGTATATTGCCGCCGTCGCCCGAAGAGAATGCCCAGACCGGCATTCGGTTACCCTCATAATTGGAGGCCTGAGAACGCAACTCGGATATCAAGCGGTCGGAGCAGCACTGGCGGATGGCACTCTCAGGGTTGTTGAAATATTCGGTATAGAAATTCTCAAGAAACACCACTTTCGTAGCACATTCCTGCTTGCGTTTTAGACTCAGCTCCTCTTCTGCTCGCTGTATCGAGTCCTGCTTCAGAAGTTCGGCCTGACGCAGTTTTATCTCGGTCGAGTCTATTTCTTCTGTCTTCGTCGTCTCGCGTTTCACGGAAACTGGCTTCTGAGTCTCGCCGCCTTTCTTCTCATCGCCACCACACGACAGCAAGACGGGAAAGGCAATAAGCATCAAAACAATCTTTTTCATTTTTTTGAGATTCACCTCGTTTTAATTATAGTCAGGATTGGATATACTGTCGATATGGAAACTGCCGTTGTCACCGACAACCGACAGAACGATCGTGTTCGATTGGCCCTGCTCGTCCGTTATCGTCACGTTATAAAGCAGGTCGTCATCAGGACTCACCTGTTTCACGTCAACCGACAACTTGCTGCGGTCGGAGATTGTGTCCAGACCTGCGGGCTTGAATATGTTGATAAAGGCGTCCTGGCTCTCTCCAACGGAGTTCCTAATCACGGACATACCGTCCTCCGACACTTTCTCGGTCATCAGGTTACTCAACATCTCACGATCGCCTAAAGCATTGAAATATTTCTCATAAAAATCCTCGACGAAGGTCACTTTCTCAGGATTACCCAACACTTCGTCATCGTCTCCGCCATCCGACGGATTAGGCTTTTCACCTCCACATGCACAGGAGGACAACAGTCCTACCAGCGCAATTACTAAATACTTTTTCATAGTCTGAGTTTTTACATTTTTTCGCCATAGGCCAGGTCACCGGCATCGCCAAGGCCTGGAACGATATAGGCATGTTCATTCAATTCCGGATCTACTGCGGCACACCACAGGTTTACGTCGTCACGACCTGCGAAAACGTTCTCTATGTAGTCCACGCCTTTCTGAGACGCAATCACCGAGCATAGGTGAAGACGAGAAGGGGTGCCCTTCGTATTCAGTGCCTGATAGGCCAGCTCCATACTGCCACCGGTGGCTAACATCGGGTCGGCGATTATCAGCGTCTTGCCGTTCAGGTCGGGCGAGGCGATATATTCTATCTTGATTCCTACCTGCTCGCATTCCTTATCTTTATAATAACGGTAAGCCGACACAAAGGCATTGCCAGCGTTGTCAAACACGTCAAGAAAGCCTTGGTGGAAAGGAAGGCCGGCACGGAATATCGTAGCAACCACCAGATCGTCATCGGGTGTCATAACGGATGACAGGCCCAATGGAGTACGAACCGTCTTTGGGGAGTAATGCAACGTTTTGCTCACTTCATAGGCCATCATCTGGCCGATGCGGAACAGATTGTTGCGAAACAGACGTCTGTTCTGCTGATAATCGGCGTCGCGAAGTTCACATACGAACTGGTTGATTATCGTCGACTGACGAGAAAAGTCTACTACATTCATTGTTATTCTGATATTTTAACGCTAGTGGCGCTTTTTCTGGTCTGGCTTATGCTTCCAGAACATCCACTTCGGATAGGGCTTCTCGACAGGCTGATGCTGCTGCTTGAACTTATGGTACAATATCTGTTCGTAGGTCCGCCCTGTATGGATAATCTTGTATATCGTGTTCCAGTCGGGAAGACCGCCGATTCCGCAGTCATCAATAAACACATCGGCATTCAGCTTGCACGACAAGTTCCTGTCCTTGGCCTCACGGAACATGTCGGAAGAGTCGCTGTTTACTGCCCAGAACTCCACACCGCGCTCACGGCACCACTCGATGGCATCATCTAGCAGCTTGCCCTCTCTCACGGTCCACAGTATCAAGTGGTGGCGCTCGGCTATCAGCATTTTCAACACCTCACAGGCGAATGGTTTCTCTGCACCGATAGCAGGATATTTGTGTTCCACTATCGTACCGTCAAAGTCTACTGCTATTACCATAATACCTTTTCTTTTAACTTTTGATTTAACCTAACATCACACTTCGTCCATCTTGTCTGTGCCGTTCTCGCCGTAGCCATAACCATAGCCATAGCCACCGTAACCGTAGCCACCGTAACCGTAGCCGCCATAACCACCATAGCCGCCGTAGCCACCACCATAGCCGCCGTATCCGTAGCCCTTCTTGCCGCCATAACCATAACGGCCGTAACGACCATAGCCATAATGACCATACTTGCCGTAACCGTAGCGGCCGTAACGGCCATAGCCACTGCCAGAGCCGCCCATCTTCACGGCGTTGAATATCAAGTTCATGTTAGGAAGGCGATTGTCAGCGGCAAGCTCGTTGAACAAACCGGCATCGGCTTTCAGTGTGTAGTTCGCACGAATCACATACAATGTCAGGTCGGCATGCTTTGCGATGCTCAGCGTGTCAGCAACCAGACCGATAGGTGCCGTGTCGAGGATCACGTAGTCGTATTTCTGCTTCAGGTAGTTCAGACAAATCTCCAGGTTCGGGCGTTCCAGAATTTCAGAAGGGTTGGGAGGAATAGGACCAGCTGGAAGGATGTCCAGGTTGTCGCTAACGCCCGACTTCTGGATCAAGGTGTCGATATAGTCGATGTCATTAGGATCATGCGACAAGAAATTCGAGATACCACGGTCGGTGTCTAGAAGGTCGAACAGGCCAGCCAGACGGGGTTTGCGGATATCCAGACCTACTACTATCACTTTCTTGCCGACAAACGCAATAGATGCGGCAAGGTTGGAAGCTACGGAGGTCTTACCCTCTCCTGAGGTCGACGAAGTGAACAGAATCACGTTCTTACCGTTCTCAAGCACGAACGGAAGATTCGAACGGATGGTACGGTAAACCTCCATCATCACGGAGTTCTTGTTTTCCTGCACCACTATCGTTCGGTCGCCTTCCACAAGAGCCTTCACGTATGGGATCATGCCTATCACTGGTATGTCGGTCAGCTTTTCAAGGTCCTCACGGTTCTCTATACGATAGCGGAACATCTCGCGGATATAATGATAGATGAACGGGATGAGCAGACCAACGATCAACGCCACGAGGTAGTAGTTTCGCTTCACAGGAGAAACAGGGGTGTAGCTCGTTATTGGATCTTCTATCATCTTGCCCTTGTAGGCTGAGGATGCCAGGGCGATGGCGTTTTCCTCGCGTTTCTGCAGAAGCATCAGATACAAACCGGCTTTCACTTCCTGCTGACGACTGATGTCGCCAAGCTCTCGCTCCGTCCGGGGCACGTCCTTCGTCTTGGCATCAGCCTCGTTGAAGCGGGTCTCGATGTCCTGGCGGCGGATTTCCATCTGGTCGTAGACACTCTTTAGGGTCGACACGATGTTGTTATACATCGCTGTCAGCTGCTCAGTCTTCTGCTTCACCACAGGAGAGTTCGGGGTGGCATGCTCCAGCATGTTGTCGCGCTCGCGTACCTGTTCGTTGTAAGTGTTTATCAGGCCGGCCAGCTGACTGTCGGAACTACCCACGTTTGTTGGAATGGCAGCCAGGAAGTTCTTCTTGTCGCGCGTATAGTCGGCCAACGCGTCGAGAAGGCTCATCTGCATCTGGATGTCAAGCAGTTGGTTCTGGTATTTCGTACGCTCGCTGATGCTGTTATCAACGTCGCGTGAATAGTTCACGATGCCGGACTGACGCTTGAACTGCTCCAGCTGGGTCTCCGACAAGTCCAGCTCACGGGATATCAGACTCAGACGCTCGTCGATGAACGAGGCTGTACGGGCTGCCTCCTGGTTGTAGTCATCGTCTGCCTCGTCGTTGTAAACTTGACCAAGATGTGTCAGATAGTCTCTCGAACGCTCCGGGATGTTGTCGTTCATCGACAAAATAGCAACGGTGGTCTCTGCAGAGACTGGACGGGCCTGAAGCATCGCAGTGAAACGGCCGACTACCGACGACAATGGCTGGATCGTGGCTGTTATCTTGCTGTGCAGCTTACGCGATTTGTATTTGTAGTTGCTGTTTTCGAGAATATATATATCACCTATCTGTGAATGGACTATTGAAGGGAAGAAGTTGATGTCTTTGTTAATCTCGTAAGGAACGCCGTCCTTGCCCCACATGATATGGGCATGAATGCCGCTGCCTTTGCTGGTCATCTCGATGCGGATTGTCTGTTTCAGCGAGTCTATCATCGAGTTGTCGTAGTCCACCACAAAAGGGGTGTCCTTGTAGTAAATCTCCACGTCCTTGATATTGCCTTCCCTCACGTAGGAAGTGTAAAGTTTCAGGTCGCGAACCACCTTCGTGTTCAGCGTACGGGTCTTAATCACCTCCATCTCGTTCTCAAAACCGTTAGAGAAATTTCGGCGGCCCATGTCACTCAACGTCGAGATGATGGAATTGCTCGCATAGTAGGATTTTCTCTCCGGATTCTTGATGAGCATCTTCGAATAGGTGTAGTACACTTCCACGGTGTTGTACTTCAAATACGCATACGCGATAGCCATACATACCGCGATGGAGATCAAGAGAAAATATTTATAACGGAGGATGAGATACCAGATGATTTTGATGTCAAATCCACCACCCTGTTCCTCATTGTTATTGCCAGAATAACCTTCGTAATATTCTTTCTTGTGGACGTCTTGGTTTTGGTCTACATTTGCCATGACAATTTATCTGAGTTTTTGATTTTATATTTCGGTTCGTTATTTTTGCAGAAAATGCAAAATTATTTGCAAAGTTAACAATAATCATTCAGATACGCAAAAAAAAGAGGTATAATATTATTAATATTAACCTCAAACACATAGTATAAACACAAAAAAGGAGGATATGAGATGGCAGACAACAGATTATTCGTGAATCACGGTGTCGCTGGCCTCTGAAAGCAACGCATTCATCACGCGGTCCTGAGCAGCCTCTAAAGCGCTGGAAAATCGTTCCTCAACGTCTTTCACCACTTTGGACTTGCTCAGTTCCATGACTCCGGGGAGCGACTTGGCAGAGTCTAACAAATCCTGGGCCCGGACAAGTCCATCAACGTCCTGGGTCTCCTTTAGTTGACTGATGCCCTTTTCCATGGCGGACACATAACTCGACTCGACAGCAGGGTCGTTGCCGCAAGACGACAACTGCATTACGAAAAAAACAACGGGAAGTATCAACAGTTTTTTCATAGCGGTACATTTCATTTAAAATTCTCAGCCCACAGTACCGTCGCCATCGTTCAACTGAACTATCGACTCCTCCAATTCGTCTATCTGATGTGTGAAATACTGAATGGCATTCTCCTGAGCCTGGCTGAATTTTGTCATCGCGGCACGGATGGCGCGTGCATCCTCGTCGGTCAGAATCACCTCCGGATGCTTGTTTTGAAGCAAGCTCAATGAGTCTTGAAGCATGTCTGGAACATCTTTCAGATGCGTAAGTTCCAAATTGTCAAGATCTTGTATCTGAAGCGTAGCCTTGTTGATCATGCGCACAGACTCCTTCACCACAACCTCACGCTCGTTCTTGCATGAACTGAGACAGAAGGTCGTGACCATGGCCACAAACAATAACTTCAGGAATACAGGACTGATAATTTTCATGTTTTGTTCTTTATCAACAAGTCTACAAACAAATCCAGACGGCATCTGAACCTATCCGCAAGCTAACCAAGCTATACGAACACAATCACACATGCAGGTCTTGAACTGATATGGACACCATCACACATGCGCGTATGTTTACGCTGCAAATATAGGATTTTTTGCAAAAATCAAGCACATTTTCTCCACAAAAGTTTTCAACATTCACCACTCCCCCATGTTCATAACATTCATAAATTATTGGTAACTAATTTCGTGATATCATTCTCTTTTTTTTCCTCAAAAAAGGTCCTCCCTAAATTTGCCATCTCCGAATGACAATCCCTCCCGAATGACACCCCCGCAGGTGACGCACAGCGTCGCCTCCAGAGCATCGCTCCCCTGTCTTCCAAAACCGCAATCCCGGCAGTTGTCGCCTATGCCGCAACATTGTTGCGGCCCTCATACCCCATCCCGAGTGCCTGCATCGCAACCAAGAAAAAGAGGACATGCACCGCACGTCCTCTTTTTTTCTCTTAATGCTTCGATTAGTTGGCAGCTTACTCTGCAGGAGCAGCTTCCTCTTCAGCAGGAGCAGCTTCTTCCTCTGCGGGAGCAGCCTCTTCCTCTGCAGGTGCAGCTTCTTCCTCTACCTCAGCATCTTCGCCTTCAGCAGCCTCTTCGTCTTCTGCAGCAGCTGGCATGAACTTCTTCACAGCTTCCTCCATAGCAGCCTCAAACTTGGCCTCTGCCTCGCTGACCTTCTTCTCCTCTTCAGGAGTCGGCTTGTAGTCTGCGCCAAGTTCCTTCTCAGCAGCCTCTGCAAGCTTTTTGTACTCTGTCTGCATTTCCTCGCCAAGTTTCTGAACTTCATCAAAGCTGGCAGCCTTGCTGATCTTCTCTGTGTAGGTGTTCATCAGGTTCACCATTGAGTCTACTGGACTTGACTTCTTGCAGCTTACTGCGAATACTGCCACGAGGGCAACCAAAAGAACTGTAAGTTTCTTCATTTCTCTTAAATTTTTTTGATTAATAAATAAAATGTAATGAATTCAACGGCAAAGGTAAATCTTTTAATCCAATCCCACCAAAGAAAAAAACAATTTTCTTTCATTTTTTAACATATTATAAGTAACAACACCAATTTTACGATGTTTTTACGTGCTTTTTTTACATTTCAAACTCTATCTTTCCGAAAAACAACTCCTTTTCCAACGAAAAACGGGAAAAAAAACGTATATTTGCACAAAAATACAAATAACAAAGTGGAAACTCGTAAGGTCAACATCATTTTCACAACCGACATCCATGGGAACTACTTCCCATACGACTTCAGGCACGACTGCTGGGGGAAAGGCAGCCTGCAGCGCGTCCACGGTTTCGTGGCGCAGCAGGTCAGACGGCTGTCGGGAAGTACTATTCTCATCGACGGAGGCGACATCCTACAAGGGGAGCCTACGGCATACTACTTCAACTTCGTCGACAGAAGCACAAAACACAAAGCCAGCGACATGTGCAACTTCATCGGATACGACGTCGCGGTCATCGGGAATCATGACATCGAATGCGGACACGAGCTTTTCGACGCTTATGTCGAGGGATGCAACTTCCCCATTCTCGGGGCAAACGCCGTCAGCATCGAATCAGGACTACCCTATTTCGAACCATACACCATGCTCACCAGGAGCGGCATCAGAATCGCCATCATCGGATTCACCAGCCCGGCGATTCCACATTGGGTCCCCCACCGTGTATGGCAAGACCTAAGATTCGACGACATCAAGGAGAGCGCGAGGAAATGGATAGAATATGTCAAGCAACACGAACATCCCGACTTCATCATCGGACTATTCCATTCGGGCATGGACGAGGGAATCGTCACAGACGACTACAGGGAGAACGCGGTAAGGGACACAATAACGGACGTCGACGGGTTCGACCTCGTACTCTACGGACACGACCACTCCAGCAACATGGAGGAAATAGAGTCACCATCTGGGAAGAGCGTACTGTGTGTCAACTCTGGCAGCTTCGCACACTCCGTAGCTGAAATCCGGGTCAAGTTCACTATCGACGACAGCGGAGCTATCAAGCACGACATGACCAGCCAACTTTACTACATCGGAAAACTACACAACGTACACTGCGCTGAGTTCAAACGACATTTCAAGGAGGAGTTCCTTGCGGTCAAGAAGTTCGCATCCAAGAAAATAGGACGTTTCACAAAGCGGGTCGACGTCTCCGACGCCTATTTCGGCTCTTCAGCATACATCGACTTCATCCATAAGCTGCAGTTAGAGGTCAGTGGAGCGGACATCAGCTTCGTTGCACCGTTCTTCTTCAATGCCAGCATAGAGGAGGGCGACGTGAAAATCAGCGACGTGTTCAATCTCTACAGGTTCGAAGACAAGCTCTACACGCTCTTGCTCACAGGAAAGGAAATAGAGCAATACCTCGAGATGAGCTACGCAACATGGACATGCCAGATGAACGGGCCGGACGATCCTCTCCTGCTGCTCAGCCCAATGAAGAACAACCCGGAAAAGATGGGGTTCAAGAACTTCCTTTTCAACTTTGACTCGGCGGCCGGGATTTGCTACGACGTCGACGTCAGTCATCCGGCAGGGAGCAAAATCAGCATCAGGTCCATGGCCGACGGATCGCCGTTCAGCTATCAGAAGACATACAAGGTGGCCATGACGGCATATCGAGCCAACGGCGGGGGCGAGCTGCTCACCAAGGGGGCTGGACTCACCAAGGAGCAAATCGACCAGAGGACGCTCACACATTCTGAACACGACATCCGGCACTACATGATTGAATACATCAGCAGAATGAAGAACATCACTCCCGAGAAAATGGGACTTTGGCGGTTCATTCCTGTAGACTGGGCAGAAGCGGCAGAGAAGCGTGAACGCGAAATCCTTTTCAGCAAATAAAAATCCACAGCTCCGAATTTTATAAATATCGGAATTTCGAAACATAAAAAACGACACTCTGCATGACTTAAGTTTCTCAAATCTCTTGATAACTATTGCCCGTCATGTGGCGAGCTACACCATCGCGAGCAAACAATGATCCCCATCCACCATATAGTACTAAAAAACTAAAAACTGAACACTAAAAAAACTGAACACTAAAACATGCTCACCATCATCGGTCCAACAGCATCAGGGAAAACAGCCTTCGCCGTTCGTCTGGCTAAGGAGCTCGACGGAGAAATCATAAGCGGAGACAGCCGCCAAGTCTACAGACGGATGGACCTCGGGACGGGAAAGGACCTCGAAGATTACATCGTCGACGGGGTGCCTATACCACACCACCTCATTGACATCGCTGAGCCGGGCACGAAATACAATGTATATCAGTTCCAACGCGATTTCATACAGGCATACAAGGACATTCTCAAACGGGATAAGACCCCTATTCTTTGCGGAGGAACAGGACTATACATCGAGAGCGTCATCAGGGGATACCGAATGTCATTCGTTCCTGAGAACAAGCCTCTCAGATTATCCCTCGAAGGCAAGTCGCTCGAAGAGCTTACCAAAATACTGACTTCCTACAAGAAATTGCACAACAAGACAGATGTAGACACAGCACAGAGGGCGATTCGGGCCATAGAGATTGAAGAGTACTACCAAACTCACCCGGAAGAGGACAACACCACGGAAGAAGAAGACGACAGAAAACTCATCTTCAACGAAATTCACGACAACAACATCGTCATCGGACTCGACATCGAACGTGAGGTCAGACGGCAGCGGATATCCGAGCGGCTACGACAAAGACTCGCCAACGGGATGCTCGACGAAATCAGGAATCTCATCAATGAGGGAATCTCACCCGACGACCTCATCTATTACGGACTGGAATACAAATACCTCACACTGCACGTCATCGGAAAACTGTCATTCGACGAGATGTTTCGACTCCTCGAAATCGCCATACATCAGTTTGCAAAGCGGCAGATGACATGGTTCAGGGGAATGGAGCGAAGAGGTATTCTCATCCACTGGATAAATGCCTTGGACTGTGCGGAAGAAAACATCAAAAAAGTGAAAGATATCATCATGACAGCAAAAAAACATTAAATTATTTTGTTTTCAACCACACTTTTCATAA